>Ga0210059_1000092_pt1 | contig 75501 bp, 53 predicted proteins | sample Ectturendosymbi2_FD_188042 | JGI IMG/M metagenome (GOLD analysis project Ga0210059, IMG submission 188042) | Ecteinascidia turbinata endosymbiont from Florida, USA - Sample 2 (SPAdes) (version 2) | ecosystem: Host-associated > Tunicates > Ascidians > Unclassified | place: Key West, Florida...
GTGTCTCTTTCTTGTCTTAAGTGATCAGGCGATCAGAGATCATAGGGAGACCAAGCGAACCTAGCTTTCGTGAATGTCGTCCTTGTTACGTCTATGAGCGAACTCACGTGTAATATACGGACGTAGCTAAATGCGGCTATCCGGATTCCATATGGTCTAGAAATCCGTTACATTATCCTCTTACAGTAGCAAAAAATGTTTGGCCAAAATTAGCATAGGCTACTTCAAAAAATGATTTACGATTTATTTTTACTGCTGATGGGTGGGATCTGTCCTTTCAATCTCCCCTTGTCAGCACCTGCATGCTGTTGGGTAACCTTTCGATTGCCCAAACATCGTTTGTTAGCCTTTCCAAACATCAATCAAACCTCCAAGCAGAACTATCCAAGCCGACTAGAGAAGATTTCAAGATATCCAAAGGAAAACGAACCAGACGTCTTTCTCAATACATACCCATATACCAATCTAGCCTACAATGTGATGTCTGCATACCTAATCCTCTGGTAACCAGGCCCGTAACTAAGGACTTTGTCCCCCTGGAGAAACTTTCTCCTCCCCTGAAAAAATGTCTTGGACATATTGCATGAATAACCATTGTTCTCGTACATGCTTTCGACGTAAAATTTGTGCCTCCCTCAGAAAATTATTCGCCCCTCCTGGTGTGCCAAGCTGGTTACGGGCATGCTGGTGACTGTTGCCTTGTGACTTCTATCAGTTATGCCACTCAGCTCAGTCTTTTCACAATCAAAATTTTCAGGTTTAACATCGGGGAATCGCATGGATTTAGGCTCCCCCACTTTTTTTCTAGGAGGGCGCGGCCCTCCCACTTTTAAATTTGGAACTTTGCCTAAATAAGTGTAAGTAACACAATTCGTATTGGGTCCATTGTTAAAGATTTATGTGTTCAAGTCAGTGTAGTGTATGATAGATAGGGTGTTGTGTAGATAGGGGTCGTTGAGGATTTATCAAATTTTGAATAACCTTGCTTGAACATGCTGACAAAAGTTAATAACATCAACTTTCAGTGCTTGTGATATCACAGTTGCCAATTCAAATCACAAAATCTTTATAGTTTTTTTGAAGTTCACTTGTGCCCCCCAAGTTTGAAAATAGTTCCGCCACCCATACGTAGGCTACCTGTAAAGCAAAAGTTTCGCACTTGGATGAAAACATTGCTGCATTGTGGGTATAAATATCTTTTGAATTTGCTGGTCACCCTTGTTGTGGCATACAACAAATAAGGCTAACGTATAAGCTATCTTATATAGCCAGGTCAATACTTCTCTAAACCTATGATGGAAATCCTGTTTGCTGATGGTTGGAGACAGTCTTTTGCAAAACTACCCATTCTAAAACTAAGTCTCCACAATAGTGTTGCTGTTTGTCTTCGGCAAAAACTTCGCAGAGGTTTGCGTGGAAATGCAACTTTCTAACATTATACACTTGCATCTTCAACTTTTACGCAGTCTGTTCCTGAATACGTGACAACCAACGTTACAGTAAAGTCAGTTAACCAACGTTTTTGCACGAAACAAATCACGGCTGTACTGTGGTCTCTCACGTGTGCAGCCGTTAAGCTTTATTGTTTCAAGACAGTGACCTTTCGTAAGTAAACCACACTGGATAAATGTCGGAGAGAGGCAGTTAACAATCTTTTGCGGTCTCTAGAAACTTGCAAAATGCTAAAAATCAGTTTTGAAGTAAAAATTTATAACAATATCAGAATCAGTGATACCACACCAAACTCTGTTTCAACATCAACATTGCTATGGGTAGCATCTAACATGAAAAACTCTTCACACAAAACGTGACAAACGTCATATTTGGTTTTGAAACCTCTCCAAATATAAACCCTAAGAGAAAAAAGTGGGGGGACGTTGAATATTATGTCCCCCCAGTCTAAAAAAGTGAGGGAGACACGTCCCCCACCAAATTGCGCCCATGCTCACACTGAAATGCACAAAAGATCAGTCTTCCCACTTCTGTGACTGTTTATTAGTTTCGAAATAAGTTTTTCAACACCATGACCACTGTGACTAAATTCCACGCAGGAACTGAGCAACCCCTGGTGCGTGTCGTCATAAAAAACTTTAGTCACCCGACCGTCAAAAACAACAACCCAGTTTATCATGCATTTGGGAAATATTGAATGCAAGCTACAGGGTTTTCGTTTAACATATTGCTGGCCGAAAGTTATCTACTGCATATGTCTAAGGTTGTCAGATGGCCGGCATTTCACCCGCCTTGCCGGTATTTTACTGCTAATTTAGCAAAGGCCGGTATTTTGAAAACCAGTGTCTGAAGCCGGTATTGTGAAAATAACTAATTTGCCATTATTTCAAAAAGAAGTAACGCAGAATAACTCAGTGACTCTTGCAGTGAATCTTGTCAGGACAGTTTCTTTAGCGAATTTTATTTGCTCCTATTGACGCAATCCTTGGTGCGATTGTCACGTCACACACACACACACCAAAATGCAACGAATCAGCCAAAATACGGGCAAATTATAATTGTGGCTTAACAATACTGATTGTCTCCCTGTTTTCCTGTGCCGCTTACGAATTACGACACAGTTTAGATCTGGTGGTGTTGACATAATTACCGGTATTTTGACAAAACGCATTTGGCAACCCTACATATGTCAACCAAATGAACTTAAACGGGAAATTAAGAAAAATACTGGGGTGGCCAAACGGGGGGCCAAGCAAAGATCTGGGGGGGGGCATGGCCCACCCAGGCCCCCGCTTAGAATCGCCACTGCGTGAAAACCGAGTTATTTAACCGCGAGCTGACGTTGGAGGTTTTCAAACAATGCCATTGGAGCCTCGCATAACTCGCTCGGTAACTTCCATGCTGCAGCATTGGCTCGAAACTGATGTAGAAGATTTGTTTTAATACATTGTTCTGCATGACTACTTTGATGGAACTCTACATCTACAGTGATAGGTGCAGAAATGAAGTCTACCTCCTTCACTGCATTAGCAAACAGTGCTTCTGAATCAATTGCTGGTGTTTTGCTTGGACAACTGTTTTGGAAAGGTGCGCCGACCATAGGCCATCCTAAGTTCTGGGAACCCACGCAAGTGTAACCGTTGGATGTAGGGACAGGCATTTTTTGGAGGTGCGAAGGATATTTCTACCAAATTTCCCGAAAACATTCTATGCGACAAATGTTCCCTCTACAAACTTTCTGTAGCTGTTAGTACATTCCATAGACATTTCACTTCTCAGATGGTATTGAATATTTGTATCATTTCAACCATGACAAAAATATACGCGAACAATGCATAAACTTACAACGCTAAACACGGTACAATCAGCTGATATTTTTGGGCGGACAAAATGATTGTAGCTTGTTGCACCTAAAAACTAAACATGTTTTTGAAAATTTTGGGGGGAGAAATTACCCCGTTTCACTCCTGGTTGCGGGCCTGACGCTAAACATAGGATCTAATTAAGTTCTAAATATGTTGTATGCTACATGTCAAGCTTAGCAGCTCATCTAATCACCCAACATAATACTGATAAAAGCTATGTATTTCAAACTAATTTTCAACTCCAAACCACTGCTGTGCAGTTGTAAAACTTAGTCTTTTACCAAAAAATGAATCATTTTACTTCTTGACATGTTTACCTGGACATAGTAATCATGGTAGATATACAGCACTCGTAAACATGGGCGCAATTTTGTTATAAAACGTAGGGGGACAGCTTGGTGTGAAACCAATATAATCATCGGGTCGATGTAGAGGTGAAGTTTTATAAGTGCAGATTCCCAATCTTGTTTTTCAGAGGTGTTTTGATAGCAACACTAATCACGCTTTGTTTCATCCTTACAGATATTTACAAATTAATGTACTTAAAATTGTAATTGGACATGGTACTATAGTTTAGCAACATCATCAGCATTCCAAACGTGCAGCGTGATCACCTTTAACGACATCTGCTTTCACAACAAAAAGTCACAAACTTGGCAATAAGCAATGTCAACATTAAAAATTATCCGACGATTTAAAACTGATAGGCTATTTAATTGACACTTTTGTTAATCAAAGGAATGGCTTGTTTGCACACGTATAAATTAATAGTTCTGTTAGACTTCATTAACAGCAAGCTACCGCTGCATGCATGTAGAATCATACCAAAAGAACTTGCAAAAATTAGCGTAGCCTGCTTCCCAAAATGATTTTAATGGGAAAAATATTAACCCTTCTGCAGCAAACCTGAAATAGTGTAGTTCCTTTGTCTTCTCATAAACCGCATGATTGTGTGTTTCATTCACTTTTATCGTGCTCATTCCCTTTTTTGGTGTAGGGGAAGCGGGAAGGTGGGGCACAGTAGGACTAGGGGCACAGTCGTCTTTTTTAATTTATTCAAAAAGTTGGAAACGTTGAACTTTAAAGTTGCCATGGTGATTTAGTGTCATACCAGCCGTTGCACTAAAGTGAGTTTTTCCTTGATAGGCAGCCATTGTTACGAGTTACAGAGCAAGTTGTGTTTTTGCTACCCAAAAGTAATTTATAAAATCGCATTTAGATTTGGGTTTTGTCCAAGTTAATCAACATCTTCTGTTCTGAGTTTTTGTGACGTTGTAGTCAGGACAGTGCAACATTATTAGATGATGCCGGATTTTAAATTCTTTTTAAGTTGAGTTGGTACTTATTCATTTTATTTTTTAGATATGCAATATGCATGGGGCACATCTGACAAAAAAATGGGGCATACTCAACACATTGTCACTAGGTCAGTCTAAACAAGGCAAAGCTTGAGGGGTTATATTGGAATGCAGTAGAGAATAATTCTAATCTATGAGCATTTTTAGGTTGATTACGTGCTTAAGAGGCACATTATATTTGTATGGTAAAGAACGAATTTCAGCATACTGCATTGATTTCATTTAATATTTGGTAATAATACAAATTTGTTATGCCATGCAGTGATAGTGGGTAATCAGAAAGTGAAAAAAGTGGAGAGGCAGTTAGCAAGCGCCTATTTTACATGCGATATCACGTGAACATTATGCAATGAATGCAACCCAACTTTTTATTGACCGGTCAGGTGTACCCCATGCTCATGTCGAGTGTGACAGAAAAAGCACATTCGACAGAAAAAGCACTCTTTTTAAATTGACTGTAAAATTTTTTCTGAAAGGCGCTGTTTTCGTGTTTTGGCATGATATTATGTATATAGAGTTGCTTTATTGAGTGACAAATTGAGCTTGTTTGGACTTGAAATAAAGTAGCAGTGGTTGAAAATGCAAAAAAGTGTCGACTGTACCCCACCTTCCCCTAGACTACGTTCGTCATTTTCTGAACCACACAATTGTATTTTTTGGCGCCTCCTTTGGCCCAGCGCCCTAGGCAGCCGCCTAGTTCGCCTACTGGCAGCGTCGGCCCTGGCTCCAGCACCCCAACCGGAGCCAGCAAGCCACCTCAGAAGTGCGACACGTGATTTCAGTTTCTTGCGAAGTGACTCAAGGTGTCGGCAATACATGAGCGACCTCTCCAACGTTACTCCGAGGTCTTTGGGCTCGCGGTAGAATGGCAAGATTTCATTGTTGTAGTTGACTTTTAGCTCACGTTTAGCTTCCTTATTGTTAAGATGGAAGGTTGCCGACACCGTTTTTCTAGTGCTGAGCTTTAGCTTCCAAGTCTGGAGGTATTCACCTGCGGTTAACATGTCCTTGCTCAGTACCCCTTCCACTGCCTGCCAATCTCCATCAGCCTGCATGATTGCTAGATGGTCAGCATATGCAGAATTTCTGGAGGCAGTGGTTAGGAGGCAGGTCAGACATGTAGATGTTGAAGAGGAGTGCCAGGTCAGATCCCTATGGGACGCCGTTCTTGAGGCACAATAACCTGCTCCGTTTGCCATTTCTGGTGGTAAGGGTAAAGTTGCGATTGCTAACCATTTCCATGATCGTGTGGACCATGTATCTATCAGGTAGGAGTTGCAGCAGCTTGAAGGTGAGGACACGATTCCAGACAATGTCGTAGGCTGCTGTGAGGTTGACCTACACAGCTCTGGCCTTCTAGGCCGAAAAGCTATCCTCGATGCCCTATGTCAACAGGGTGACCTGGTCTGCGGTCGACCTTCCCTGTCGAAAGCCCGCCAGCTCTTGTGGCAGCAATGGGTCGATGATGGTTCGACACGAGCGTAGATGAGTCTCTCGAAGATTTTCAACTGGACATAAAGCAGAGATATAGGGCGGTAGCTCTTTGAATCTCCCAGTGGCTTTCCCGGCTTTGGGATCGCAACTACAGCATCAGTGCTCTTCTCCAGATCTTTGGAATTGTGAGGTGGTGCATGCAGAAAGTGAGGAAATTGTAAAAACAAGATTTGATAACCAGCCCGGCATGGAGTAGGCTATTTACTCCGGGAAAATAGAATCCAGTCCCGGAGACTTTCCTGCCCTCAGGTGCCTGACGGCAGCAAACTCCTCTGGGCTGAAAGGGTCAGAGATACTGACCCACTGGTGTTGGGACCTTTCATAGGTCGGACAGCTCCTTGTTGATAAGCCTGGTAGACTTACCGACCCCGGTCCTGTGTGCCCCGTTCTTCACAAGTTACAAGGCGATGGTGTTTGCCGAGACGGGGCACTGGCGAGATGAGCGTGCAGGTCTGCCAGTGAGTTGTTCATGGTGCTCCACATATTGCGGCTAGAGTGCGAGAAGTCGATGGAATTGACTGTTTTATCCCATCGCTCCTGTTCTAGCTGAAAAATTAAGAACGAAGCGCCTCTATCAGAGTCAGTCCCCACTGGGGCTCGGATGAAGGAGCGATAGAGGGTCTCTCACTCTTGGTCCCAACACGGCACATAGTTCTTGCAACGGCCACGTGGGATACATTATTTGGCTGCAGCTAGCAGGCTGGGATACATTGTTTGGCTGCAGCTAGCAGGCCCTCTCGATGTGTGTTGTATCCGGAGGTGCCAATATCTCAACAGATTCATCTGTAAGAAGGCAAAAGCACTTCCAATTAGCCTTGCGAAAGTTTCCACTCTTCGCCAGATCGCTGTGGGTAGGAACCTTGAGTCTCGGTGCGTGATGAGGGAGGACCGGATGTTGTGATCGTGGGAACTTTCCTAAAACCCCTTCTTTTGCCCTGAGCCACCTAAGTGGGGAGTCGAACAAACAACCGTCCGTTTGTAACGGCAATAATAGAGTTTTCCCCATTCGACTGTCAGTGTTTTTCAAACTTTTTACACCAGCGGACCGACAAGAACACAAAATCTTTTTACGGACTAGTAACATACAATCACAATGAGTGCAACAGATTATTACAACCATTTTGTTAATCAAAGCTGTTATATGCTTAACGCAACGCATTACTCTAGTAAACATACAAAATATCAAAGTTACTTATTAAAGCTAGAAAGAAATTTTGTGCTGTTTCATTGCTAGCATGCGAGATAAACGTGGCTGCATTTATGATTTGGAAAGGCGAAGTTCTGCGTCCGCATCCGAACGATCTCTCTTTTTTGTTTTGAATAAAGCTAGTGTTAAAAATTTTATCTCGCATACGTAAGTGGTTGAAAATATCAATAATAACTTGATTGCTTTGTGACTAAGATAATGATATGCGTTTTCAAGAGATGTCCAGAATTGAAATAGTGAGCCTTTTTATATCTGGACAGCAAAGTAGGCTAGTATCACAGCACGTTACGAGCAGACTTTCTTATTCACCGGGATTAAATTTGCATGTATTCACAGGGTCAATAAAAGGATTGTTGATCCCAAGGTTTCCATTTCAAGGATCCTCATGTACAGGAAAACAATAATTAAAAATGTTAGCTGACTCCGTGAAATGCTGACATATAATGTCTAATGACTTTTTAGCATTAACATCAACACTTATAAGTCGGAAACATCTCTCTTCTGTACAAAGCTATCCCAAACTTCCAGCTTCTTTTCAAAATCGCCTGTCTTGTTTTTCATTGCCAAGATATTTGTGTTCAAATGGCAAAATATATCCAGCAAACACGCAAGCTTACTCATCCACATTTCACAAACGAAATTCGGTGGAGAGTTTGCTTTTCTTTAAAACTGTTTTTTGTTTCTAGCTTGAGCTCAACAAGATGCGAATGACCTCGTCCTCTTGACAGCCACACTACTTCTGTATGGAGATGTTCATGCTACGAATCCATACTTTCACACATTGCTTTGCATGGTATGGGACCCTGGAGAATGAATGTACGCAACATAAGTTTTTTGTAATCAAGCCCAAAAATTACCAGTGTCAAGCCAGTTGCCACTGTAACAATTAGGCTTAATCCATTTCTCAATCTCAGCATGATGGCAGTTTTATCAATATTCTGGTTACTACGGAAACAAGCTATTGTTGCAGCCTCTCCGGTGGTGTTGCGTTGACCGCGCTGCTACACTATAAAAGCCTTGACGATGGCCAGAAGCTCCAGGTGAGCACGGTATCCGTCTTGTACTCCTCATGAAATTCCTCTCAGAGCCCTGCCTTAAATGCACTGATTCCCAGTCCGGGAAACCCTACACTGGTGTGGAGCCAGCAGAACTACCAGAGGTTATTAAAAAAACGTGAGGTATTTCGAGTCATCCTAATGAGGCTATTCTCACGACCTTCCTCAGAAGAAAGTGGTCTGCATGAAAATGAATGAATAAGTGTTGTAGTTCAGGTCATAATCAAAGGTGGGCAACCGCTACTTTAAAAATAGCGTCGCTACCACTATCGCTATTTGCTGAAAATAATAGCGCGCAACTGCTCCCGCTACTGAACGAAAATAGTAGCGAGCTAACGCTACTGCTATTCTCTACCGTTACTTTTGGTGCACTTTTAAAATCTGTGCTGTTTTACGGAAGTAGGGTTTATTTTAAATAGTTTAACCTTGAAATGTTTTTTTGAAGCTATCAATTTTGTTGTGTGCTCCTTTTTAAAAAACCATGATCTGAATATAACAGTCATTGAACAGTTGCGATTTTGGAATCTGTTATGGAATGTTTCATCCATAACATGCTGGCTAAAGAAATGACATTAATTACGGGACGAGAAGAGGAAAAGTTGTTTACTGACACTAATGAGAACTGAACCCTAAAAAGGACAAAACAAGAACAAAAAATGTGTATGATTAAATATTGTTGACAGCATGACGAAAGGTTAATCTACTGAATCTTAGAAGACTCTACTGATGACGTATACCAGCTTTCGTTAGCCTTACGAAGGTACTACATTCGCAACGCTGACCAGAGAAAAGATTGACAGAAGCATGGGAGATGCGGACCATTTCAATGCACTACAAGAATAATGCCAACTGCCAGAAGAAGAGAAAGCCAGCCACCAATGCACTATGCGACACGGTGATAAAGGGCGGCTCGTGCCATACGTTGTTGAAAAAATTGAACGCTTTTGAGACTAAACCAGTGCCGGAACATGTGCAATGATATTTTGTGATTTTACTACATTATGAATGTTCATTGTATGTAATCACGAAAGTGACAATCTTAGTAACAAGTAAAAAGCAAAGGGGGCAAATTCCGAAATTAACAACAAAGCACTTTTGCCTTTGTTGTCATAGAGGGCGTTAGCTTAAGAAGAAAGCATGGCTTGAACAAAGAAAGAAATCACATGACTACAATGCACCAATAAAAAGCTTACAAGTTGAAAACGAATGAAAAAAAGAAGTCATGTGTTAAACATCACGTGAATAATGCTGAACAGAAAAAGGTAGACAAAGGTTGCGCAAGATCCCTGAGCTAGAAAAAAGACATGCAGCAAAACATGGCGTGATGTTCGCGTGCACAGATGAACTCACACATGCAAAGGGAATGATGCAAGTGCGACTTCCTATTCGAAGGGCCAGACATTGCGAAATGTGCATGTTACTTAGCAACTACATCACACCACCAAAGAATAAACGAACTTCGTTAGACGAAAACGCCTAACGAACCTGGGTCTGATTGCCAAAAGCACACGGCAATAAGCGGTGGTGTAAGTCGATGGGTAAAAGAAAGTAACCAAGAATTGAAAAGGAGACGTTGGTGCAAATCCATATTGGACGGGTGTTGACGGGATCTTTCATAAAAGAATCAAGGCAGGTCACACTATAAATTACGGAGCACACGACCCGCCAGCGTGAGTTGATTTTGGACATTTAATGTGAAAGCGACATGCTGCCAGTTTGGGCAAGATAAAGTTTTAACTTTATGCGAGCAAAACTCTGTTATAATTTAACTATGAACAACGAAATAGAGTTTGAGCTTGAAACTGAATACGAAATCTTAAGAGAGATTGTCATGTTTCTGGACGAAATGATTTTAAAATGGGACTGTCACTTTCTTGGATGATCTTGTTTTGAATGAGATTGTTGTTTACCTGAAGGAACTCGTAAGTGAGCTTGCATTAGTGTTTCTGGTGTTATAAAATCGTGCAAACCTTAATGTTAAATGTATTAGATACGGCGATATATGTATAACAGTCAAACTTCGGTGTGTTTCATTGTATGTCTCGTGGTGAATGTAAATGATATTGTATACGATTATGAGAGTGCAATAATGATAAAGTAATGCGTAAATTCACTCGGGGGATTCCAGTGGCTGTCTTTAAAAATAGCTGCTGTTAGTCTACTGAGCTAGTGATTTTTGTCAACAGAGAACAGAATTAAAACTATCGACGGCATACTTTTCTGTCTACATCACTAGGCAGTTAAGTATAAAGAACCCACAAACGGATATTTGAGAATTAGGGGTCATGAATCATAAGTGACTTTTTCTCAGATTTTGCATGCTCGGTTTTGTTAACGGGCAAACGAAAACCGGTCATCAAATCGTTCATTTTACAGCGAATGCACATATAAATGAAACACAGACTGCAGACACACATAGAGTGCATTTGTCAGTCGCTTTTACCAATGCTGGTTTCTCGCTGGATTCGAATATAAAATTCAAGATAATAATCAAGCAATAAAAAGGTCAAAAGTTCTTTTTTATAAGGTTTTACGCGCGTGCAACGTGAATCAAGCCCACAACCAGCGTGGGGAAGACCGGGCATTTGCCGCCGCCCCGAAAGTTTCAGGCATCATTTTAGATTTTATAAAAAAAGGTGATGTTGATCTTTTGCTTTTAGTGAAACCCCCTGAATCAACTATTGACTACATGTATTGCAAGCTTAGGTCCTTGCTTCGGTTTATTCGCAACAGCAGCTTTGACTAGAATGTATTCATATAGCCTGCACGCAAAGAGAGCTTATTTAGATATCGAGAGCAAATTGTCCAACCACCGTTTTGTTAACATTCTAACTTTTTAAAGTGCAATCCAAGTGTAACGGATAGGCACCAGAACCGCTGTCACAGGAGGGGTTAAACTGCCCACGCGAACTCCCGTCTCATTGAAAAATACGCTCGCCATAACTGCCATATTCACAACACACTGACTCAGGAGAATCGCAAAAACAGTGAAAGGATAATTGTAGTTCCTCGGGTGCACAGCGAATCTGCAACACACCTGCGCACCAGTCAAAAACACAGAGCCGCCAACTACTATTCGGCCCACCGACGTTGGTTACTGTCCAAGCAAGTAAGTACAACAGTCTACTCAGTACTCACGACTGACTGGCCATTAAGAAACAATTAAAGTCACAGGGTTCGACTCACCGAAAACTGTTCCTCAAGCACGCTTGATTACAGAGCTGCACATAATCCGCTGCACTTGTATCAGCAGTTACTTCACCCGTATACAAGCTTACAACTCTTATTACTTAAAAAATAAAAGGCTCAGTTAAATATAAATCTTAGCAGCCACTCAGCTTCCTGCTTCAAGGTCTATGCCGCTGAAAAAGCTACATGCGGCACCAAGATATTCCTTCGCGTAGACCACATCACGTAGTTCAAGCGTCTGTAACGGAACAATACGATTATGATGCCCCAATGGATTATTGCTAGGATCATGGCGGAGCCCAAGGAACAGAAAATTATACACTCTCCCCCAAAATTGACATGCTCGCATGTATTTTTCAAATTCAACACAAAATTTTCAGTGACCTGCGAACACAATAATCAACGAAACTGCGAAAATGTCTGTACGAAACAGAGGTGTTAGATGAGCAACAGCACGTGTATTACCGAACTGCCGTTCGGAGAGTCGACGTTTCGTCGGTCGTATCTTATCGTACACTCGGTCGTCACTCGTGCTCGCATGTCCAACCATCGTAGAAATCGTACATCGTACACTCCGGCGTCACTCGTGCTCACACGTCCAACGATCGTAGAAGTCGTAAATCGACGCTCCAGATCACGTATCTAGCGTCCATTCTAGCGCATTCGCAGATTCGACGCTCCAGATCACGTATCTAGCGTCCATTCTAGCGTATTTCGCAGATCTAGCGCATTCGCAGATTCGTTCTCATCGGATGGTTGGATCAAGCACAGTTTGTGGATAGGTCGCTTGATCTCGCGACCTTTGAGTCGGACCAACACCAACCGCACGACGCCGTGTTCGTCTGGGTACGCCTCGAGGGCTCTGCCCAAGGCCTACTGGGATCGTGGAGAACTGTTATCCACGACAAGAACGATGTCGTCAGTCACGAAGTTCCTCTGGAATCGATGCCACTTCTGCCGTTGCAGGATGGTGCGCAACTACTCCTTCGAAAATCTTCTACAAAATTGGTCGGAAACGTGCTAAACAAACCGCCAGCCTCGACGAGGTTGACAGTCTCCGTTGCCCACAGCAACGGGTTGGAGGCCAGAGGAAGCACTCAATTTTAAAAAGTGATTCGGAGTGAGTGGATGATCGCTGTCAACTTCCAAAGTCACAGGAGTCAGAGGGCGAGATTTGAGGATCGATTCAGCTTCGATCAAGAAAGTTCGCAACTGATCCTCATTCATTTCTCGTTCGTTTGAAAGGGCGAACAACGCTCGTCGAATAGAGCGTATCAATCGCTCCCAGACTCTTCCTATATGAGATGCCGCTGGCAGATTAAAGCTCCACTGGATGTCACGTTGACGCAGTTCGTCATGTATTTGAGCCTGATTCCACCCTTGTATCGCTTCTCGTAGGACTCGTTCGGCGCCCACTAGGTTGGTACCGTTGTCAGAGTACAGGTGAATCGCGTTTCCATACCGGGAAACAAAACGTCGAATCGTGTTGTTGTCGACAAGTCAGCAGCTATGTCCAAGTACACTGCTTGAGTTGTCATACACGTATAGATGCATCTATAGCGTTTCACTGTTGTCCGTGGTTGCCGGATCATCAACGGGCCGAAATAATTTATGTCGACATGCGAAAATGCAGGCGTGTCAATCTGCAGTCTTGCAGGTGGCAATTTTGCCATTAACTGCCGTCCAGGCTGCGAATTTCGACGACGACAGCTGACACACTTGGATATCATACGGCGGACAGCCACTGCCGCTTTAATTATCCAGTATCTCTGGCAAATCGCTTTGAGTGCATAATTGACACCAAAGTGCGCAACTCTTTCGTGAAAATGCCGAATCACCAAATCTGTTAGATGTGAAACATGTGGCAGGATAGCGGGATGTCGTGCGTCGTAGCTGAGAGGTGCCTTGTCCAGTCTTCCACCCACGAGCAAAACATTACCATACAAGATTGAGTCGAGCTTTATCACAGATGAAGATTCATTTCTTAATTTCAGCAGCTGACCGCCGCTAGTCGACTCAATCATGCACCGAGCAAAATTCAGCGGTTGCATGTACCTGACAACGGCAATTTCCGCGGCTGTCAGCTCTTCAACGGAGAAGGGCTCTTTCTTGAGCTCCAAGTTTGGCATTCGACGCCGGCACAAGTAAACAATGAATCGTCGTAGCCAAGCAACAGCAACCTTTAACTTTCGCAGGCACAAAAAGCGTGCGATAAGCTGTTCGATACAGTCCTCTTCATCAACAACAGCGAATCCAAACGCATTTGAACCTTTTTCGAAAACCGTGGGGTCCACATCAGAGCAGGCAACGCCTGGGTCTGGCCAGTTTCGCGGATCATCCTTGAGAAACCCAGGGCCAGCTAACCAAATTTCTGACCTCACTAGGGTAGCTGGCGTTGTCCCTTTGGACACTAGGTCGGCAGGGTTCTGCTTTTTTGGGACGTGTCTCCAATTTGAAATACGCGTATTCTTTTCGATCAAAGCCAGGCGACGTGCCACGAAGGATGGGAATCGTTTCCTGTCATTTCGTATGCTCTGCAAGACAACTTTAGAGTCAGTCCAAAACACGGAGGGTCTCAGGTCTAGGTTCAGTTTTTTCTTTACTGAGCGTTCTAGTTCCACTGCCGTCACTGCCGCCATCAATTCAAGTCTTGGAATTGAAGTTTCTTCTGCTGGCACCAAACGTGATTTCGCCATGCCCAACGTACACACGACCTCGCTTTCGTGGTCCACGGCGCGAATACAGCACACAGCTCCGTAGGCCAAGGTTGAGGCATCCGCGAAACAGTGAATCTGGCATTTTTGCATGTTTTCGTAGGAATTCAGATGGAAGCTGCGCAGTATCGAGATGCTACGCAAATCGTGTAAGTTGGAGAGCCACCTCTCCCATCTTCGCAACGCCTGTTCTGGCATGGGTTCATCCCATTCGAGTTCCATCTGGCAAAGGTTCCTGTATATCAAGCGAACTTCAAGCATAACAGGAGCAACGAATCCTAAGGGATCGAAAAGTGAATTAGCAGTAGAAAGCAGGCCTCGTCGCGTGCGTGGCCTCAACGGCAAAGCGAAAGAAAACCGGACTGTATCAGACTGCACATTCCACGCAACACCTAATATTCGCTCCTTCAGCTTGCAGTCCAAGGCGTGCACATGCAATGATTTCGTCAGTTCGTCCTCAGGGATGCTGGCTAATACGTCTTCACTGTTCGACAACCATTTTGTCAGTCGGAGGCCAGCCTTCGCGAGCAAAGATCGTAAACCGCCAACCAGTTCGATTGCTGTTTCAACGTCCGAAACTGAAGCCAAACAGTCGTCGACGTACACACATCGTTCTATTGTCGACGCAACAACAGGTTCGTAAGCTCCACCAAAATCACGCGCGGCTTGACACAAACTAAAGGCCGCACAGCTAGGAGAGGAAGTCGCCCCAAACAGGTGAACTTTCATCCTATAAGGCGTAGCTTTTTGAGTGAGGTTGCCATTCGGCCACCACAAAAAACGTAAACAATCGCGGTCACGAGGGCAAACTCGGATCTGATAGAACATCGCTTCCACGTCTGCGACCAATGCTGTTGACTCCTTACGAAATCTTAGCAGTACTCCATCTAGGTGATTGTTTGGGTCAGGGTCTTGCAGCAGTACCGGGTTAAATGACATGCCCTGGTGCACTGCCGCACAATCAAATACAATGCGGAACTTACCAGTTTTTTTGTCGTTTACCACTCCATGGTGTGGTATGTACCAGGTACGTCTTCTAGTCTGGACCTTTCCTTCCGGAACTTTTTTGGCATACCCTTTTTCGATCATGATCCGCATCTGTTCAACGTACTTCTCACAAATCTCAGGATCTTTTAACAAGCGACGCTTTAGTCCCATCAAGCGCTTCTCAACCGTCTTCAGGTTATTTGGCAAAACCTGGAAGTCATGTCTCCATGGCAACGGTAACTGATAATGCCCGTCGACAAACTCAATCGACTGTGACATTAGTGAATACGTTCGTTTGTCTTCTCTCGAAAGAGACGAGGCAGTGTTGTCAAAAGTGTTCTCATCGACTTCAACACTGTCCACGAGCACATCTCTTTCATCAGACAAGAACATGGCTTGAGCTGATTTCAATACAGCGTGGGCTCCAATGTGTGCAACGCAGAAACTCGAACCATTTTCATTTTCGCCGGAGCTCGCTGAATCGAGCGTAGGTCCAAGCAGTGACCAGCCAAGAGGGGTGCGAACTGCATCGGGACAATGACCATTCCCTTTACGCACCGCTTCAACGCGCAGCGCTTCAGGGTAGTTTGCTCCTATCATCAAAGTTACTGTAGCACCCTCTACCTCGGGAAGATCAACACCTCTAAGGTAGGAGTGGCTCTTAAGAGTGTCATCACAGGGAGCCGCGTTGGGTTTTACAGGAATTTCATCAATTGCAACAACCTCAGTCAAGTCTAGGCGGTACCCGCCTCTTACTGGTTCAACAGACATTGAAATGGCAACACTGTCGAGCATTCGCGGACCAGTAAGTGTCTGGATATTTATAGACTTGGGTGAATCAACAGCGCCAAGTTTATCCACAAGTTTCTTCTCACAGAACGAAACGCTGCTACCAGGGTCTAAGAATGCCTATGCCGCAATTATTTTTTCTCCGTGGTTTGCCACTACCGATACAACGTTCAAATAAGTGCTCAGGCCACTCACTTTTGATCGAGCAACGTTTGTATCAACAACAGAGCATATCATCACCGGTCGGGGTAAAATTCTCTCACTAGCATCGATACACTGAGCACTACAGGCTTGAGGTTGAAACTCTGAAACGTTTCGATGTTCTTCCCAGCGACGATTAAGTGTGGGGTCATGATGAACTACTCGACCTCGATCAAAGGGCAAATTATATTCCTTTACGCGACGACTTACACTCGGCATAGCGTCGAGTCGTGTTCGAAAATCATGCACCGGTTCACAGAAGTCAGGCGCACCATATTTAGTAGAAACGGACTTACGTTCTCTTCCAGATTCCTTCACAGTTTCACGAGCGTGTCCGACAGACTCTTGTTCCCATAGACCGGCTTCAGTTTCAGCTAGGGCTAATTCTCATTGCTTTCTACGAAAGGCTTGCTCAGCATCGGCTTCAGCACGTCGAGCATCTTCTTCGGCCTCTTTTTCAGCATCTCTTAAAGCCCTAGCGGATCCGTTGTGCTTCTAGGGCGATCCGTCGAGTCTCGTTTTCGGCTTGTTGTGCCTTTTCCGCAACTTCGCGCCTAATCTTGTCAGCACGAACTGCAGCATCACTGCGGACTTGCTCTTTGACTTCCTGGAGTTTTGAGTGCTCTATCTGGAGGGCTGCTTCGGCCAGTCTAACTTTTACACGACTGCGCCTAATATCACTCAGGACAGAACTCGAGGTTGAACGCGACAAACCAGAGTGTATCAGCGTACTGACCGTGTCTTGATATTGCCTCGTTGTGAAGCGTGCGAAGCTGATGGAGATTCCGGAGGAAGCTGCCCAATCCACTGTTCCACACGCTTATCACATAGTTCTTTGCGATCACAAAACTCCTTTTTTGTCGACGGAGTTCCAGGAACCGCGTCGCTGTCTTGCGCCGTCTCGCAGAGTTTCATCAGATTTGTAAAGACCGCGTCAACAGCACGAACTTGCTCGTTTACAGTGTACAAGTCCTTATTTTGGTCCATCAAACTGTCAGCATGCTCGTATCCTATTCGGCCCACCGACGTTGGTTACAGTCCAAGCAAGTAAGTACTACAGTCTACTCAGTACTCACGACTGACTGGCCATTAAGAAACAATTAAAGTCACAGGGTTCGACTCACCGAAAACTGTTCCTCAAGCACGCTTGATTACAGAGCTGTACATAATTCGCTGCACTTGTCTCAGCAGTTACTTCACCCGTATACAAGCTTACAACTCTTATTACTTAAAAAATAAAAGGCTCAATTAAATATAAATCTTAGCAGCCACGCAACTTCCTGCTTCAAGGTCTATGCCGCTGAAAAAGCTACATGCGGCACCAAGATATTCCTTCGCGTAGACCAGGGGTTCTCAAACTTTTGGTGTTGTGGAGCCCATGAAGAGATTGACCATAATTTACGGAGTCCCACAAAAAATTCTAAAAATAAAAACAAACAAAACATGCTGTTACTTACCGATTGATGTTCCTGAGTAAATTGCAAAATAGCTCAAAGAGCCCCGAGGTTTCTCTCGCGGAGCCCTGGGGCTCCGTACGGAGCACTTTGAGAACCTATGGCGTAGACCACATCACGTAGTTCAAGCGTCTGTCACGGAACAATACGATTATGATGCCCCAATGGATTATTGCTAGGAACAGGCGGAGCGCAGGAAACAGAAAATTATACGCCAAGTGTTGAATGAATTGGCTTCAAACGTGCGTAATCCTGCACCAGCTGAAAAAAACGTTTTATCATCAACAGTTGGCTCTAGGTTAGCTGCAAAAGTTTTCTTGGAATCGGCCGACTGGATTGTTTCATCTTTCTGCAGTCATTCAAACCTTCACATATCTGTATTCAAGTGACTGTGTCTCAACAACGGTGAACAGCAAGCGAATCAACTGAGCATATTATTTTTTATGGGGAATCGATTGCACGTAAGACTACACACCATCAGGTCCAAAATCTTATTTATATAAAATATTTTATCATAAGTCTTATTTGGTTCCTTAGTGAAAGCTCTGTTTCCTTAATAGTGCAATCATTCCTTATGGGCACTTTTTCCCTAACATGTGAAAAAAACTTTGCATAAAAACCTGCAAGAAATGCTACGAACCACTTAGAATTTATTTAACAACTGAGAAGAAACACAGAAAGCGCTCAGAAAGCTTCCTTTTTTATGCGAAGTTGTAGCATTCAAAATTCGATGTTACATTCAGGCAATGGTCACATGCAAAAATCGCCATCATATTAGTTGCGGCTTAACACATGAAAGCTAAAAAAAATTAGCGAGATTATGGTAATAAAGGCAAGCAATCACTTGACGCTTGGTACGGTTGTGTTAGTTATGAATGTACATCAATGAAAATTTTCTTCAACACCAACTCTGCATGTTTAGCCCAGGCGATTTGCAAAAAACGGCGTCATGTAATTTTTGACCTAACACACGGAAACAAACAAAATTTCAGTGGAATTGCAGTAATAAAAAAATCAACTACTTGACGTTCCATAAGGAAAATTTTTGTTAGCGCTAACTTTGTGCGTAGAGTGAAAAAAACGAAGATTAGCATTAGCAGTTAATTATTTATAACTCCCATAATAAGTTTAACGTGAAGTATTTCATCAGTCATCATAAACAGAACACTTTCCTGTAGTTTTCTGAACACGTTTTGTTTTTCAACAGGCAGGGGTAGGAGTTTGAGCAGAGGCACTGTAACATACTCGGAAATCTAAACCATCACGCAACTGAAAATGGTGATTAGCCAACGTCCACATGTTATGCGAACTGAATTTTTTAGCAGTTATCACTGATGTTGAGAGAATGGTTTCGTTGCAAGTAGGAGGGCATTAACCCAGCGATACTACTGATGCGTCACATTATTTCGATTTTGGCAAAACGCTTGGTGCAACAACTTACTGTGATACTTTAACTACAACGCAGTGGATATCTGTAATTGCAAGGATTATGTTGTTGGCAGTTGACATCGCTTAGTCCAGCGGTTCCCAAAATGGGGTAGTCTGCATGTACCCTTCGGGGTATATTTGCCTATCTAAAGGGTACTTTTATGTTTAGCAATGGAAGGAAAGAAATATGTTAATACATTATTTAGTTCGAAATTTATATACATATGTCAGTGAATAATATTTTTAAAAATCATTGTATGCTTATTGGTAAACATATTTTCTTTTTTTTCCTCAGTTTTTTTGCCACGAGAAATTTTAGATCAGTGGTTCTCAAAGTGGGCGGAACCACCCCCTTTGGGGTAATTTTGAGGGGCAAAGGGGCGAAAAGACCAAAGGGGGAGATGGGGGAAAAACAACACAAAGGGGGGAAAAACGTTCAACCGCTAATCAATCTTTGAGTTGACTTCTATAGCCTACTGTTATGACTTGTTAGTTTCTTGCAAATTTTAATTTACTATGATATTGGTTGGAGGTTGTTGCTAAAGCAATTTATCCGTTAAATATTTACTCTGGATCGTCTGTGTGTCCGGCTACAGTGTGGATTATTTTTACAAGGATTCTAAACGTAATATTAGCGACGTAATACAATTGCTTAGTTAAGCTATTTAATGGCTTGGTTCAGCTATATATTTTCATTAAATAAAATTCTTTAAATTTACTACGTTGTGTTTCCTTTATCAGGCTTGGAGGGCGAAAAAGACGCGTCGAGAGTGTAAGGGGGGCGATGTAATAAAAAGTATGAGAAACACAGTTTTAGAGGTACATACTCATCTGTCGAAATGCTGAAAAGGTGCATGGCCTGAGAAAGTTTGGGAACTCCTAGCTTAGTCAAACTTACGTTTTTTATTCAACGTTGCTGTGAGACTGTGCACATCACTATTTGTTCTGCGAAAACCTTAATTTTTCACCGGTGCAAATTAAGAGGGGCCCAAACTTTTTAAACCATGTCTAATAGTTTTAAACTATACCCAACACATTTTTCCAGGGGGGCAAAACATTTCGTAAGGGGGGTTCGCCCCCCCTGCGCCCCCTGGTTACGGGCTTGGGTGCAAAGTTTTTGTTGCTGGGCTTGTGACTGTGCAAATACCTGCGAAAAATACAAATGGTAATGAAAACAAATAACGCTATTGTTAACTTGAGCAATAATATTGTTGTTGACGGTTCTCAAACACGACGTTTTTTTCACAAGACTAAATTGGTTCTATTGCAATAGACCGAATTATGTAGTTGTTTTCAGTTTAATTGATACACTCCGTGCCACGAAGCTCAAACTAAAACTTACTGCGTTTCTTGCAATATGAAAGAAACGTCACTACGCCTATACGAAAAAGAACGTATGATGTCACAAAAAAGCGACATTTCACTACCAAGGTAAGTTGCAAAAACTTTTCCGTTCTGGTTTAAACGAAATGAAATAGGCTACAACAACGTAAATTTCAAACAGCAGTCTTTTGTTTGAGCAGCGACAGAAGTGACAGCACTTTGCAAAAAACAAACCACTCTTGAGGACAGAATCGCTTCTGATGCAAGCTATTTTCACAAAATACAGACAGCAAGAAAATTTGTTAATGCGAGTTATGAGCTGCATTTGCCGCTACTGAGAGACATCTGAATTTTTTGCACATTTGCAAGATGGCTCTGCAAAGCAATCGGTGATTTTGTGCTTTTGCATGTCTTGTAAGAGATATTAAAAACAGCGTTGAAACGACTGCAAATGTTGACCCCTAAGTGAAGTGCCTAGTGAAAGATGACTATCAGGCATAAAAATGCTTGAGAAACGCAAAGCGTTTTTGAAATCAGTGTAGAATTCCTTCGGTTATAGAACAAATTCACCATCTAACGACAAAAACACCAACCGATTTTGACGAAACGCTATGTCAGTTCATTCGACAGATGCTTTTGGCCATACGACAGAATTGGTGGGCACAGAGATATGGAGATTTTGTCAGCATGCCCAATTTTACTTTGCAGAAAGGAGAGGGTTGTATGGATTCAGTTGTTGAAAATGTCATCATGAAAATGCAGAAGAAAACTCAGCGGCATACGAGAGGCTTAGCCGCGCAGTTTATCGCTTTTTGCACGCCTTAGAATACCAAAATATCAACTACAGGCTGGAATGATATTTACTATGTTGTTTCTACTCTAGGATAGGAAATTTTTGCAAAACGTTTTGGAAACGACGTGAGAGATTATTTCAAAAAATGTTTGCCTCGATACGAAAACAGCACATTGAATTTCGAAAACTCGTGAGAAAAAAGTTGAATAAAATTGCATTGGCAAACGCGACATGTTTTCATTGAGATCTTGAAAATCATGTGAAAGCACGACAAATGAATGAAAATTGAATTACACATAGGCAAATGCTAGCGGCAACACTCAGCACTCCTGTGGTTTTATTGCTCATGAGCGAATTTTGCATCTTTGCTTTTGCCGTAATTTTTCCGGTCCTGACTCACTCATTTTCTATTGCACCACCTGATGCCCAGATACTTGCAAGGAAAACTTTATTTCAGCAGCAATACCTAAAAACGCCCTTCTGAATGAACGACGCTTAGCGTGTGTGTTGAAGAACTTGGTTCAGTCTACTCAGAACTGCAATACAGTATCACGCCGACGTATTCACGAAGTTAGCTTTGAATTAGTTGGCGTTCACAAATTGAAAGTGGTCATTTCTGCAATCTTTTTTTGCTTTGATTGAATAACTTGAATGTGGTGATAATATTATCACGTCCTATTTTTTCCGAGCGTCAAAACCGTATCTCATTCAGTAACTTTAACGAAAACTTGCAATGGGTTATGCACACAGCGAAATACGCTGAAGTCAAACCAAACTAAAAAATGTCATATAGCTAAAAACAAAAAAGTGGAGCTGCACATGCAGTGAAGTACTGAATCCAGTGCAGCATTTGTTCTAAGCGTTTAACTCACTTTTACGCAGCTTTACTAGTAGCAGTAGCCTATATTTCTAGGCCCGAACTGCTCTAAGATTGTTGATGATATTGATTTTTTTCCGAACTAAAATGGAACCGATCGTTCAGGTCAAAAGTAACCTGAGCTGAATCTTTCTTAATGCTGCTAGATTATCGCAAAAAGTCACCCAAAGTCAACACAAAACAGTGAGAAGAGCAGTTACTACCAGTGTGTGAAGACGGAAAAGTTAAAGCGAACTTTTCCCTTTGGCCACCACTCACGCCAAAGTAGTGAATAGCGGTAGCGATAAAGTGCGATAGCTCGCTACCGCATGCGTTATTTTTTTCAAAAAAGAGCGACGCTACCGCCATCGCTCCAGGAAAATTAGCTCGCTACAGTAGCTCGCTATTAAAAAAGCTCGCTACTGCCCACCTCTGGTCATAATACCCTGGCTATTCAATCACAAATCACATGTCATTGTTTAGGTTTTCACCGAATTCAACACGAACGCTGTCTATCAAAAGAAATTCTTTTCACAGCTAAGAATCAGATACTAAGATATTACTACAGAGTATGTATTTCGTCTGTTAGAGGGGCATAATCAGCTCTTATGTCAATAAAACATGAACGATAAGCATTTTCAGTTACTAAGGAAAGTCACACAAACAAACGTAGGTTGTTTGCGAACCGGCAAAAAATCTATGCGGACAGGCAATTAGGAACGACTGATCTAGACTCCACTATTGCTGCTATGAATTAAAACATTATATGTGGCGAATTACCACGCCACAATAGCTTGTATCAGTGATGTAGGAGGTGGGGTGCAAGTGCACCCCAAAATTTTGATTCTAAAAATCTGGGCAAAATCCATGAAAATCGGGAAGAAAATGTCATTTGAAATTTTCGTTTGTTCAGGGGGGCTTTACATTCTGAAATTTGATAAAAACTCCACCCATTTGTAGTGCTTCATAATTCAATTTGGGGGAGCTTTGTTTGTGGAAGATAAGGCCCCAATAGCCTCCCCATGACGACGGGACTGCCTTGAACACTAAAACCATGTAGTCTTTAAGGCAGTGGCTATAGGTCTGTCAGTGGATCTTCACTTTTGAAAACTTATTCGTCCACCGCCTTAAACGTGACACTAATACACGATGAGTTTGTGCCAGACTGCACTACAATTGCTGGTGTTGCGATCGGAAAGCCCGAACGGCATGTGTGCAAATCTTCGCACTGTGGCAGCAAGCAACAATAGAGTTCACATGCCGCAATCACTCTATTATTGCTTGTTCATGGCACATAAATATATTGTTGTTCTTCGCGCACATCCTGTTCGTGGTGAATCACACAATCAACGCAACGCCAACGGAGAGGTTGGAAAATATCCCCTCCTTTTTACAAAGAACCACACCAATCGCACGTTATTTTTGTGAAGGTTTCACACAGCACGACCTCCACATCCTGGTCTCAGCACCGTTTTTTTGCGATCTTAAAAATCCGAGCGGCATGTGCGCAAAGCTTCGCACTGTGGCAGCAAGCAACAATAGAGTTCACACGCCGCGATCGCTCTATTATTGCTTGTTCGTGCCACAGATATATATTGTTGTTCTTCGCGCACATCCCGTTCGTGGTGAATGGCACAATCAACGGAACGCCAACGGTGAGGTTGCAGCACTAGTAATGTGCTACACCTACACCCTAAACGTCAAGCTTAAACCTAAGTATAACCCCAAATCGTAAACGCAGACCTAAACCTTGTCAGCCAGTGTTGCCACAGGATTCAATCTCATTAAAATCAGATTGTTGCCTTCTTAAGTTCTTCAACATACAGATAACATCTGACATCTTGCAAACGTTTCGATAACAACTGTTATCATCTTCAGTGCATAGCAATATCTATTGCAGATAACATCTGATTTTTACATTAGTTTCATATAAGCTAAATGGTTATCAATGCCGAACTAAGCGCAGTGAATCTCATTAATCCGAAATAAGGTGAAGAGTCATCATTAAATGGAGAAATGTGAAACATAAAATGTTTGGTATAAATCATGGTAAATCCTGATGGTACGAAAGGAATTTCTTCGGAGTTGGAACGATAACCAAGCCAAACACGGTGAACTTACAAAATTTCTGCTCTGCAGTCTGCATTAAATGTTTCTTACGAACGCCACATCTTTGTAAATGTGTTGGGCAATGGGCAGCAGGGCATGTGCGTCTTGTCTTTTGCGACAATGCGAGTGCGACACGCGTCTCTCTCAAAAGCAGGGTTGCCGTACTGGCAAGTTTATCGCCAGAATCCGGTGATCAATTTTGAAAGCGTTTGGCTACAAATATTTTGGTTTGGCGATTTAGCGAATTTCTGGTGATTGTTTGAAAGTATTTGGCTTCAAATTTTTGGTTTAGCGAAATGTACGATCTGTACATTTGCACATATTTGCGTACATATTCACAAGTAGATTGCTATTTTTAAGCTTGCTGATGGTTTGAAAATTCATGACATCAAATGAAAGTGTGGAAGTTTTGAAAGTAGAAGTATGATATTGAACACCTTTCATCAAATATGTTGGCAAAATATGGAAATTGATATTTTAGAAAAATTTGCAAAATGTTGAAAACTTAAGCTTTTTGGTAAATTGTAAGACGAAAGACAAAAGAGCTTTAAACGACTGTTTTCCAGTGAAAAAAATACTGTTTTGGTAAAGATGCAAACATTTTCAGAAGTTTGGCGAATTTTTGCTGAGTTTGGCTATGTTTTGAAGTAAGTTTAGCGACAGTTTTTTATTTCTATCTGGCAACCCCGCTCAAAAGTGCATACAGTAGGCTGGTGTCTCCTTGTGGGGAGGGCGGCATTGATTTGAATAATCTTGAGTGTATTTTCGTTGCAGATTGGCCGTCGCTACAAGATATGAGTGTTATACGGCCACATTGCAATTCAGATTTTTTTTGCTTGTGCTCAGTACAGTACCATAGCAGGTTTGTTTCATCATGTTTTCATGTGCAGTGCTAGTGCAGTTGTACACTCCAGATTTCACATGCTAAGCTTAGGATTAAGTTTTGCTAGGCCTAGGCCTCAGATATTTTAATTTTTACACTTTTGTTTTGATTTTATGTAATAATGTAGGCTAATTGTGATTCTCTTTTGACTTTTGTAAGCAGTTTGAGTTTGCATGTTTTCATTCTAAATTATTTACATTGTTTGGTGTGCTTTTTTTTCAGGGCTATTGCGGTTTAGGCCAGTGGTTCTTAACCTTTTTTACATATCTTAATCTTACCCTTTTATCAAACACGGTTACCAGATTTACCCCCAAAACACTCAATGGTACTCATTTATTGAAAATACGAAATTAATAAACTCTTACAGTTTTAGTGAGTTTAGAATGATTTATAGAAATTTACTGGCTGCAATTTAATGGTTCACTTAATTTACCCCCTTGGAAGATGAATTTTATCCCCAGGGGTAAATTTACCCCAGGTTAAGAACCACTGGTTTAGGCAGTGGCTACAGATATGCCTGTGGATCTTGAAATTTGAGAACTTATTCATACGCCACCTGTGACGTAACAGTAACTCATGATGAAAGTGCAGTGGGTTGGTAGAAACGAAGTAAACGTAAAAGATAAACCCTAAACCTAACCTTAGCCCTAACCGTAGCCTTAACCTAATCCCTAAATGTAACACCTAAGCCTGAAAAAAAGTGATAAAAAAACAAAACGAAAATCGGCAAGGTGAGAGTCAAACCAAAAACCATTCCATTGGCATACAGCAGCAGCCGTAACGCATAACCCCTAGGCTACGAGATCCACACCATTTGAATGAAAAAGAAACTGACCCTTTCTTTCATTTGAATTGCGTCAAGCCAGGCGTATCCGTAGTCACTTCCCGTTTTATTACTGGTAGCTAAGCTAAAGGAGTTTACTTTTTTTTCTTTACTTATTATTAGGTTTACGTGTTACCTATATGGGTTAGTGTTAGGTTAGCCTTAGCTTAGGGTTAGGTTAGCATAGGTTAGGTTAACCTTAGCTTAGGGTTAGGTTAGCATTAGGTTAGGATTAGGCTTACTGTAGGATAAGGCCGCGGTTGGGGTTAAGGTTAGGTTTAGGATTTATCTTTTACGTTTACTTCCATTCTTCTACCAAGCCCACTACATTCTCGTCGTGTGCTACAGTAACGTCATAGGTGGCGTACGAATAAGTTATCAAATTTCAAGATCCACAGGTGTATCCGTTGCCACTGCCAATAAAACGTAGCCCAAGCAACTCATTATAATATTCCAAGTGAAAAGTTGCAAGTAAAACAAAATAGCCAAAGGTACAGATAGTATAAAAAGCATGAGGCCCACCTTTATCTGTGTTACGTAAATAATTATTGCATATACAGACAGTACATGATTTGACTTTTTTGGGAACGTCTTTTTCTTTGTTTCATCATGAAAGCATGAAAATACATTAGCAAACCACAAATCAAAACAGTGAAATGCAATTCAAAAACCGGAAGTAATGCAAATCAGCCATATATGCAACACAGAAAAGCAAGGTTAAAGGTAAGCAGTGTTTGATCACCTCAGAAGTATACAGATTGATGAGTGAGTCATGCGCGAAGAACTGAGAGATTATAGCAATGCAGGTTATGAAGTGGAAAGCTACGCAGCATCTTTGACATTACATTTGGTTGCAGTACTATTTATGGGATTTTCCTGGGAAAATGTGCTGGATACCAGGCAGTTTTTGAGAATTATCATGCCAGTTTTATGAAACATCTTATAATTGAAGCTGAAACAAGTGCTTCAATGAGAGTGGTAAAAGCATTATTTTTCTCAAGTGATAGTTTTCGTATAACAATGCATGCACAAGCTCTCAAAAGAAAAAGATGGCACCCAGCATCCAATAAAAACCAGATCCATATTTATTCATAGCTTTATCTGTTTTGTAAAAATCCATTCTATAATGATCCGTACATGCCAGTACCAATAATGTTAAGTTGACAATATTAGAAAAGCAAAATTTAATATTGCTAAGTAAAGCCTGGTAATATAGCTTAACATTCCAGTATCCAAAATGAAGCAGTTATTGACAAAATACTGTAGTATCATGTGTGATGGTGGTAATTTTAGGTATGATGTGCATTGTGAGTCAGCTGTGATAAAGAAAGTGATTGCTGTTCAATAAGAAAAGAAGAGATGTGTAGTGGTGAGTTAAGAATAGCTTCTAGAATCTTGTTGCTGATACGAACTTTTTTCCAAAAGTAAAGGTCATGACAAAACAAATTGTCACTTTTTTGTGTAGTGTGTTAGACTGCGCAGTCAACAAATTTTGTCTCAACCTTGCTTGATTCTGAGAATTTCCCATTGAGTCCTATGAGTCATGACCTCGGCCAAAAAGGCCCAAACCTAACACACGTATGATGTAACCTACAGAAAAACAAAACCTAAAATTTTCAAATTTTCAATGCAAACTAGAAGAATCGTTGCATATTGAGGGTTTGAACAGCTTTCTAGCTCAATTGCCTGGCAAGTTACGGAGTTGCAAAGATTTGCCCATGAATTATACTTTTTGAAAAGATAGTTGCTTAGCAGCGAAGGTGTTAAAAGAACACAAAAATAGATATGTGGTAGTAATAAAAAAGCATATTGTGCTTGATGGCCCTAACAAGGTTACTTTATTGAAGCACAAGCATAGATATATGCTACTAGTGCGATATATTACAAAATATGTGTTAAAGCAGGGGCATCAAACCCAAATTGCTCCGAGGGCCACCTGAGGACTTGCATAAAGTATCCTGAGGGCCACATTATGACCATGTGAGAGCTGCATTTTAATGCTGACACAACAGTGGTCGTACCTGAAACTTACAACTGTAGAAACAGCTTTTACACCTTATTTCCTACGAAAGGTATCGTGAGTTATGAGCAAATCATTCCTTGCACACTTTGCGTTCGTTTATAAGGAACTTGTTCACTCACTATTTGAGCACTTAATAACATTGGTGAATAAACTAAATAATATAGATTTTTAATATTTGAAAATTAAAAAGCATCATGGACTGCACAAAACTTCCTCATGGGCCACATGTGGCCAATGAGCTGCGTGTTTGAGACCCCTGTTTTAAAGCGTATGTTTAACCATGTGTATATGGGCAGTGTGACCTACAGCACTGATACAATGTCAACTCTTTAAACTGGATCAGGGCAGTCATGAAATTGTGGAAGTGCAAGGTGTTTTTTGTGGCTTAATATAAACTTCACATTTTCAGCCATAAATGCTTTTATACAGTGCGTAATCAAAACTACTGTGGGTCACTCAACCCAACAAGTGCAAGACATGCTTATTACAGTTACTGCTAATCTGTAATGATTCAGTACAGTGCAGTGTATTAGGGAAATTCACACACACAAAAAATCACTAAAACGTGTAAGATAAGATAAACAAGCAAATGCACAGAATGGAAGCTCATTCAAAATCATAATTGCATCTTCCTAGGGCACCTAATACAACCAGGTGTCATGGATACAGTGCTTGCATTTATCATATGAATGTTAACAGAGTTTTTTCATATACTTAAAATTCATTGCTTGCATCAAAATCAGTGCTGGCCTGATTGATTTGAAAGCATTTTTTGACAAGTACTTGCATGAGAAAGGCAAAAGTGTGGAATGTGTCACCAAAATTTATTTCCATTCATGTGCCAGTTTCTGAGTTCTGTATGAAAGACAAAACTTAACATTGATTGCTAAAGCAAATTCAAAATTGCTGTGTGCAGGAGAAAGTTATAAACCAAAGTGGCACATTCTGAACTTTTGCAAATGAATAATAAAAAAAACTTGTGTGTGCAGAAATGCTCAACTGCAGTGGGGATTGCTAGTATTTTGTTTTCATGTATGGCGTTGTTTCAATGTTTCATGTACATTTTAAGGTTTGGTTTATTTGTCATCAGGGTAATTTTTAAGACTTGTCACTGCAACATGTAATGTCCTTATGTGGGGATCATCGTTGGTTTTGTGCAGCTGTGCTTGTGTCGAAAGTGATGTTAGTTTAAAAGTAGTCTCAATTGTTAGTATGGACGGGCCATCATAAAAGTAAAATTTCAGCTCGCATTTAAATATCTTTTGTAATTATCTCATCTAGTTGATATTAAAGCAAGCAAAAACATCAAAATTGTGAATTTTATCTTATAAATGAGGATGACTTCCTACTGTACTTTTCCTAAATTAAAAACAACTTCAAAAAAGTCCTAAAACTTTTTAAATCGAAAATAATAGATAGAGAACAATACTGACAGACCATTCTGTGACATCCATGCTTACATTATGGTCACAGCTAGCTTTTATGTGAATGAAAAACTTTGTGTCAAAGCTAATAGTTTGTTAAAGCCTTGCTTTAAAATGATGCAATGTTATTTCACCATCATCTTCCTAAGCAGAATTGAAAGTAGAATTGTTTGCTTGACAACAATTGCTTGGCTCATTCTATTTATGGTCAATTATTGTGCGCTGTGGATACTTTGCTAGATCAATTTTACTGTTGGTGCAATCAAAAGGAAAAGAGTGGTTCTTCAGATGTTTTAACAATTTTCAACCATGTCCATATTTGAAGAGTTAAATACAGGGCTACAGTTGATGATTCTCATTGCTTTTTCCCAAATGAAATTAACTTTTTTTCAGCAAGGAGGCCATTACTGCTAGCTTCATCGACAACATGTGAGGTCATGATATTTCTGTGGAAGTATTTTAAAGGTATAATAATGTGCTGTGTTATCTTATCCTGGATAACAAACTTGGAATTGTGTTAAAAATCTTTCCTTCCTTGAAAATTTTATATTTCTGTAAATCAAGGTGTGTATTGCTTCTAAACAATTATAAATTCTTATTTTATTAAATTAAAGATAGTTTCTGATCTGTGTTAACATTTGGTGTTCCTGTAACATTAAGGGCTTCTAACCTTTCTGGTCAACTTTTTATATTTCACACATGCTTAAGTAAAGGTGGCTTTTGTATGCTTGTTTTGCTGTATTAGCTTTGTATATTTGACTAAGCGTAGTAATTCGGTTAATTTGTGCTGCTTATTCGTAAATTTAGTTCTTGAGAGTTGGCTGAGTTGCTTAGCAGTTTTTGAAGTTTATTTGAAAGATTTTGGTTCATTATTTCAAAACATATATAACTAGGGATCTGCATTTAGCTGCTCTTGACATTTTGCTTGAAGTAACATTGTGCATGCAAGGCAAAGATTCATGATCTGACAGCAGTGGATTTTGAGTATGCAGGAATGTGCCTGCAGCTTGAATTCCTTTGCAGTCCATAGCCATGTGTGTTGCAATCTCTCATTTTAGGACAGTATACTGTTAGTCACTTACAGACAAGGTTTAATGAATCTTGTTAAACATCTCTAGTTTGAGCAATGTTTGCTTGGTAAATATTTGGTAGCAGAGAAAATGGCTTGTGCAGCTAAGAGCTTTCCTTGATTGGTTGAGTTTGGCTTAGAGAGGATTAAGAACAACTTTGGGACTAATGCAGTTTTTAGCAATCAAAAGTTGTGTAAAATGCTTGATTTGGTACTCTAGATCAGTGATTTGTGTACTGGATATGTTTTGATACCTTATGTTAGGGGTGCTCAACACGTCGATCATGTTCTGTTCTACCAGTCCATCTCAAAGATGCTATGGGTAGATTGCATGACATTTAACACACCGACTGATTCTGGGCAAGTCGTCAGAGCTAAGTCGGTAATGACAAAAAATGTACATAGTTAATTGTGTTCTGTTGTGCAATATGGGCTCGTGTGGGCTTGCGAGGTACATCAACATACATTGTAGAAAGAGTTATCAATATATTTGTTTTTCAATGTATGTTTGGCATTTTTGTAGTAGGTAGATCATTTTGACTTGTTCATTGTATAAGTAGCTCACATGCTGAAAAAGTGTGAGCACTCCCACCTTATGCTATCAAGCAGGGGCTTGAATTGCATCATGTGAAGACAGTTGAAACACTCTTGTTTGTGTGTATTGGGTAGTTCAGTAAAAGTTACCCTAACCTTAATGTTAGTGAAGTCTCAAACAAAACAACACAGTTTCTCAGCAAAGAGTCAGCCCTATTGGTGTTTCCAGGGTAAATATTTTGGCTACAAAGTAAGCATCCACAGCTCCGCGAAATATGCAAAAGGTATCAATGTTAGTCTGGTGTTTAAGTGGAAAAAATGCATTTGGTATGCTGCTAGTCAGTGATGTTAAAAATAGTGCTTTATTTATCTACTACTAGAGTTCAAGTGAAGCTCAGATGCCCTTCAATTTTCAGGTTTGAATATTTCGCTTATGCACACAATTTGAATTCTGCTCATGCTGTTATTTTTTGCTAAATTATTAAAAATTGAATTTAAGATTATCAAGAGCCAATGTTGTTGTTGTGTGACAAAAATTTTTGTAGCTAAGTTAGAATGGTTTTTGAATGATCCTGCTTGTTAAGAGTTTTTTAATGTCATGCAAATATACTGCTGTAGTACCCTATTAACACTTGCGTGTGTTTAGTTGTAGTTTCTATTATTTTTTGGTGACTTGCATCTTTTGTGACTTCATTGAAAAGGATTCTCATCAGGGCAGGGGTAGTTGTGTGGGCCACTTCAAGTTGTACCTGATGCTCAATAGTGGTGTTCTGAAGCTGGGCACTGCCCTGCTAAGTATCAGAACCACCTACGATTCCACTTGAGATTTAGCCCTTGAGCGTTTCTCAATACTTGTGAGAATGGTGATCGTGTCGTTTTGCCCTTCGTCCAATTGTTTTACAGAATGCCTCACCGCGGCACTCCACGCAGTTCGTTTTGTTGCCTGCATTGCATTGGTTTGCCGTGCGTCATAGTATACATGTTTACTGACGGACGTATCTGGAGCACTGCAGTCATTTCTGTCCAGAAACTTCGACGAAGTTGCTTCTGCAAGCAAATAGAGTTGGCCGTTCTGATTTACATGTTCTCGTCATCACGCACCTGCATAGTATCGAGTTCGTTGTAAAAATCACATAAGTGTTCGGAGGCTTGCCACGCAGACTTCTATCTAATATCCGTTTGCTCCTGGCAAGGCGGTGAAATCAAAAGTCTAACTCGTCTTTTACAACTTATCGCCGCAGTTTTGCTCGAATTACTCTTCCGGAACGACCGAAAGCCTGTAGAATGGCCTACTGCCAGATGAATCGACCGCTTTCAGGCGTCCAGTCTGTGATGAGTAATGTGACTACTACGCATGTTGTAGTGACTCGTTTTTGGAAGTGAGGTCACGAATCTTGCTTCAAGAGCTCGAGTGCAGATGTTACAGACTAATGCTGTTTACTTGATGCCTGGCAGAACCTGTTGTCACTGAAGTTCTGTGCGCGGAACGAAGCTGCTCAGTGCATGCGCGCCCGTACGAAGAAATCCAATCTGTGTTCGAAAGCTTTTGGCGGGCAGGAGCCTTGGCTACAATAAACTTCTCGCGTCAACTGACAAAACCAGCCGGAGCTTAGCTTTTGTGGTCGTCGGAAAAAACCTGTTTCGTCATAAGTCGGTAAGCGTGACGGTCAGGCAGCCACATGCAGCTCATGATCCATGATCCTTCTGCTGATCGACACTGGCTGTGATGTGTAAGTTAAACCGTATCAGGCTGCGAGTGTCGTCGTGGTTAACGAAGTAGTGAAAAGTGCTGTACTGTACAAAGCCTTTGCCCTTTGTCTTTCTTCTCTGTGATGTGGAGAGCTGTTACCGATACTTTGGGCCGGTTGAAAACGCCTTCCAACTCTGCTTTGTGAAGTCTCTTCTGTGTAGCTTGTAAGCTTTTGTACAGGTGTGTCGACATGGAGTAAAATGTTTGTAGTTTTTCAATTGCACTTCCTTGAGACTTCAATCGGGTTGCAGTGTAAAAGCTTTCAGTTTGCGCAGCAGGTGTATTCTCACGCACTGCCAACCACAGGTCGACAACCACAAAAGTAGTAATATTAAAAATAGATTATAAGTTACGCTCATGAATATTAGAAACGGAAACGAATAGGATAGAACAGTGAAAATAAATGGAGTTGCTCAATTGGCCATTAGAACCTGAAATATATGGAATGGAAAGTAATTCGAGAAATAAATATGAACTTGACGCTGACCGAATTAAGCGTTGAGACCCACTTCGCTGAAGTGGTTTTATCGACAAAGGGTGCAACACAAATTACCAGAAATCGGTTGCTGCTTTGGCGTTCTCGGTTTGCCTCATTGATACATGCAAAGCGAGCATCAAGTAGTTTGACGAGTGGAACCCATAGACATTTACCGGGTAAAATGTACTTTAGGAGTTTCAGTAAGACAATTTTGGCCTGAGCAAACACTTCTTGGTTGCTGTCAACACTCACATCGACAAAATATTTATGGTCTGCAAGTTTGCTTGCGACCAACAACTTCTAAACAAAACAACAGATAAAGAAGTTACTTAATTAAGTGAGACACAATTATTTGCCGTTTGATCGTTGAATGCTGAAAAGTCCAAACCTTGATTTGCGGTTGTGGAAACCTTATCTCAAATAGCTGAGTTTAACGCATTTCTTTGCAAAAAAGTTTAGCATTTTTTCTGATATAGCCAAATGTACATTTTAAACTCAGTTGTTTCATGAAAAGCGAGAGTCACTTAATAATGGCTTTGAAAGAAAATTTATCTTTCTTCAGTTAATCGTTTGTCGGCATAAAAGTTGTTTTTCCCATCGTGTTAACGCAGAGGTGGGAAACCCGCTGTCGACGTGACCATTTAAAGCGGCCGGCGTTAGCACACGCTACCGAAATGAGAACACAACATGTCGTTAAAACTAAACTCCAAGATAAGCAGGTACTTGAGATCTTTTTCAATGTTTTCCCTCTTTATTCACCTAAATGTGAAACGAGCACTATATGTGCTTTCTTGCACTTTTCGCCATAAGTTAAACGAAGGAATTTTAGCGGCCCACGATAGTACTGTAAATGAGTTCCTCACTCCTGTGTTAGACGACCGACTGGTTCTTCTGTTCGAAACACGAGACTATTACGTAAGCGCCACGTGTTCGTCAATAATGGCCCGTTTATTGTGCAGCAATTTGCCCTCAACACCCTCGAAAATGCGCCTTCTGCGATGCCGAATGGCAGAATATCTTGTGCTTAAGCGTTTAAACCAGTGGCTTCAACTCGAATGGCGATGCGCGTCAAAATTTTTTTATGTTACCAAATACCAGATTCAAATAAGTGCTGGCACTGTAAGCGAACTTGCTTATTACAAATAACAACCGACAATGATTTACTGAAACATTCATAAGAGTTTAATCTCCCACAAAGCTATCTTTGAAATATTCCTTGTTAAGCCGAAGTTGAAAAAATGGGTTTCAAACATATCCTTGTAACTAAACGTATCGTCCGCATGCCACTTCTAAACGTATGTTGCACCACGTTGTGCAGGAATTCTTGTGTTTTGCACCACTGGTTTAAAAGCACTGTTCAAAGTACTGCACTGAGCGTTTTTCTGGATGGGATTTTTGTCTCAGAACTCTAAGCGATCAGGAAAAAAAGCTGCAGTCTTTGGCAGCATGAAAGAGGTATCGGTTTTATACCCTTTAAGCTGTAATTCATTATCAATCAGATAAGTATTCTTGAATACCTTTGAACGTACCCTGTTCCATTATTTTGCAATGAAAGTTTTTTTTCGTTTGAAGCAACGCATCCTCTTTTTTGGTCGAAACATTGCTGAGAAAGAGTATATATAATTAGATTCAGGTTATCCGTACAAGATAACCGAAATTAACTTCGAGGAAAGAAGCTATGTTTCTTATGTGTGATTGTTACTTAGAACTTGAGCAGGCCACAGCCCACCAAGATGCGAACTCTGTGCTTTCCTATCTTGCTTCATATAAAAAAAAAAATATATATATATATATATACATATTTTGAACTTCCCATTTAAAAATGCAATTGTTTTTGATTACCATTGCCCTTTTTAGTATTTGGTGCATGTCTGTGTTTTCTTGCACAGCTTCTTGTTGCTCTTACTACCACTCTGCGTATTAGTGGTAAGCTGCAACGCCTTGGGTATTTATTGTAATAGATGTAGCTAGCAAAGAGGTGTGTGTTTGTGCTGCAGTAAACCTGTTCAAGTCGCTTGAGAGATATTGTTCTACGTATCAGCAAATACTGGGCGTACGTGACAGCGCATGTTATCTTGCATTAAATTACTCGCCGGAACGAATTTACTTCGCGCATGCACGCATGATTGGCACCGTGCCACCGGTTAAACAAGACCAACTCAGCTAATTGCGCGCATTCTGTTGTTGCGCCTGCAATTTATAGCCTGAAGTCAGCTGATTTGCTGCAATGCTTTCCCTTTGGGGCCTCAGATTCGTAAACGTGTGTATGTTTGGTTGTCTGCACGTGGGTTTGGTGAAATCCACGAGTTACCTTGACCCGGTTGAACAGCCACATAAGCCGCCATGCTGTTGCGTACTGATTAAATGACGTCAGCAATTTTCCGTCTCAGTTCGTTGCATGTCATGGCTGCAGTTTCGTATCGCAGCTTTTCATGTGCAGCTGCTGTTAACACTGCGATTTTTACATTGATTGCGGCGACGGCGAGCTGACAACATTTTGTAGCGGTCTTTCACCAATGGCAACGTTTTTGAAAAATCATTCTGTGAAACCTGCAGACCGTACCCATCAGTGGAGCACAGCTGAAGCAGTTATGTCTTCTCGAGACAGGAATGATGAGAATTTGTTTGCTGGCCGTCACGCCTGCACGGAGCAGAAACCCGCGCAGAGTACGTTTCGTTGCAACCCAGATCGCTAGACGAATGGCAAGATGTGCGCAACTGCTGGTAGTGTGTGGCTTAAGAATCTAGTGAGGCGATGTCATATCGGTTATCTTGTATTAGAAGACGTCAGCTGGTCTTGGTGGAATTTTTTCTAATTGCTTGCCCTGCTGCTTCAAAATAGGCAGGATAATCGCACGATTGCCTCTCATTTCAAGCCATCTGCTATGCCTGGTGTTTTGGCCTGCACCTGCTACTGTGCAATAAAGAGCTTACGTAGTTATGCACATATGTCAGTCGGTGGAGCGCTTGAGATTAAACTGCAGATATTTGTGTCAGGATGACTTGCATCTGTTGGTCTAATGTTCGAAACGCTTCCTCGAAATGGAAATCGCTGCTGCACAGGTGACTAATTCAGTTCGCTGGTGTATAGAGAGCATCGTTGGTTTCACAGACATTTAGTCGAAAAAAACAATTTGTCGCGAAGAGTCAGTTCTCGCGTTAGCTTTACTCAACACTTTGTTGTGTAAGCAATGGCAAGCATAAAGAAAACCCTGCACCCATGTCTAAAATTATCCGAAGACATGCATGATTAAAATTATCCTTAACCCGCGTGTTGCTGACGAAACCAGCAGTTCATGGTCTTGCTATAGGTTCTTCCAACGCGATATTTTTGACTGTAGAGCATCATAACTCTTGCCAAAAGATTTCCTAAAGAATCAGCTCTGCAATCCTTGCATTGGTCGAAAAATCTTCACCAAAACTGGTCATAGTTCTAAGCTGAAGATATCTGAGTTGTTTGCAAAATCGCGTTTTCGTTTGTCAGAAGCCTGTATGTGCGCTCATCTCCTGCCGGGCTTGGATAATGCATTTCATCTGAAACCCATTTATATTGAAACATCTCGCACTCGATGCTCAGCGCGATTGAAGCCGGTTAAGCCTCAGCGCTTCATGTGAAGGTCACGTGTAGGATGGACAGGGCGCATTGTTTTTCTTGCACGTTATTTCCTGTCGCGTACGTTCGCGGTGTGCACGTTGTTGTTTTAAAGGATTCGCTCTCAGGTTTTCGCAGCGTTCGAGTGCTAAAATGTTAATGTTGCCATTTCTGCGCGCGGTGTTGACAACACCGGTTTCGAATATTGCCTCTATCTGGAAAATATTTTTTCGCCCAATTTTAAAACTATACGTTTGAGGCGCAAAACAACTTTCGTATCCTTTTTGGATTTTTGTGTTATTGACATTTTACGCTCCGCAAAGTTGTGGCTTTGCTGATGCCATCAGCCAAAGAACATTTCAATCTTTTGGCTGAGCCGCTGAACTCTTGAGCAAGTCATCCGGAAATTAATCAGTTTGAATCCGAAATTTTAGAATTTGAAGATTATTTGAATTTTTATTTCGCAAAATACAGGCACACGGCTGGCGTCTTTTGGATTAACTATACTGAGGCATTCGGACTTAGATGTTGCTTGACGTAGAAATGGGGTCATCTGCAGTTGCCTCATGTCGAAGTGCATTGCAGTTTGTACTGAGTGCGTTGTTTAAGATACCATAACACGATCAGTTTTTTTGACTATTTTGATCAGTTGTTGTAGTAAGTAGCCGCTTCACCAGCATTTCAAAAATCTTGTATGAACAAAACTTCGACTTGCCGAACGATCTGACATTTAAAAACGCACTGGATATTCGTGGCAGAGAAATTGAAACGCGCTTAATTGTGATGTCTACACCCGCGCATCGTGGATGTGTCGAGAACTCTTGCCTGGTGCAATTGCTGCAGCAGCTCGTTTGCCGAGGGTGTAGCGCGACTGGTAATTTGCTTTTATTGCTGCCATGCCAGCTGTAAGTCACAGCAGACCAGGGAAACATAGCGCGTGGATCGTCGTAGTGATTGACTCCGGCCGTGTGGGTGTGACTATTTTTTTTGTTTTCGTCAGGTGATAGGTCAGAATGACGTTCGCGATGCGGTGAGGTTTACACGACCGATATGTATCCAGACCATTTTGATGGGGTTGCTGTCACTGTCTGGAATTTTTTTTGTTGATTAATCACAGCCTATGCTCTGTGATGTCACAGCCTGTGTTGTATGATGTAAAATCGTCTTTATTGGCGGTTTGGTTTCGAACGAACAGTGCGTAAAGCAATCTATATAAAGTCGCCTGTTGTCGAACAGGAAGAGTGCCCAGCTGTTTGTCGAGCGCAAGCAAGTTGGGTCTGGGATAAAAACGGGGCACCCACAAACGAAAAACCCATTTTTTGGTCTCGAAGCTCAAATCAGCTCACGAAACTAAGCGCTACTCTAATGCATTGCAAAAAGACTATGTTTAACATGACTACATGAAACCACTTCCTTACCTAAAACAAACGCGATGCTGCTTCCGCCAGGGCGTGACTGTAGCTGTACCTATGTTTGTTTTATTGCTCAAACGTGCCTCATGAGCGTCACTACCAGTTCAAGCCAGACGATTATTATCCAGTTCACAGTTAGACGGTTACTACTGAACTTACTTGAATTGTGTTTCACACCTCGAGAACAGCGCTGTTGAAATTGTTAATGAATTAAGGCCAAAGTATTGAATATACCATTTCATTAATTTCAGTATCAATATTTGCTTCATTATGTTATTACTATATAATACGTTTTAGTAATCATGACATATCGTTCATACTCTCTTTTTTTGTGTTCCCGCGCTCGTAGTTGGTGCATCTTACAGGGTGGCGTGCATTTAATTTTTTCATGTTTTTCACACTTTTATTTCACCTGCGTGTCTCTTCACCGCGATCTTTGTTGCTTTTTATGTCGCGACGGGACCAAATGTAAATGGTTTTCATGTATTAACTGCTCAACGCAGTTTCAGAACTGAAGTCCAGCATACGGCCGTAGAATTTGTGCCTTGTTTATGTAGCAGCTCTGGCGTGTATGGTAATGTAAGCCGGTGCTTTGCACTGAATACCAAACTGACATGCAGAATCTTGTTGTTGCCAAACCGGAGTGGTGGTTGCTGACTGGTCATTGTATAAGTCGATTACGGTACGCATGGTTAACCTGGATAACGCTAATACAGAAGGCAGGGATTGACGATTTCTCTCTTGTTTGAACATCAAACATTCTCTAGACCAGCCCTTGCAAAGACAAATCTGTTGGGTACACGCCCGACGCCCACGGGCGAGATGGAATATGAATATGTCAAAAAAGAGTTTCTGAAGTAATGCGAAGAAGGAAATGTGCTACTTCAATTTGGTGATCCAAGTCCACGAACACTTTGATAATAGGAAAACTTAATCCGCTGCTTGAAAAGGTTGAACTGCTGCTATAATCTTGCTACGTATCCCCATCGCAGTGCAGTGTACGATCCCTTCTACATAGTGAGTGCCTTGTGGAACCCACAAAGTGGTCTGTTGAAGGTCAACCTAGCCATGCATTCTGCGCTGAGAACGGTTTTGTTCAGAGATTTCGCCGGCTTACGGTTTTGACCGCGTATTATTCAGTCGAAGTTTGAGCACGTACGTATTAATAATAGTTTCGGATGTTTATTATCAACGCAACGGGGTAACGATGGAAAATTCTGCAGAAATGCCAAAAATGCTCTAGAATTTTATCACGATTTAGTGGTGGCTAATATTTCACCAAACTATTTAAATCACGCTGTGAAACTAGTATGCGTCTTCAGATTATTTGTGACTGCGAGCTAGCGTTTTATGCTTCCTTGTTAAAACATAATAAAACGGCATGTGCTTGGAAGGTGTTGTCGATGTACTTGCGTTAAACAGGTGTTTTGGTCATAAAGGTAAATTAACGTGCATTTCGGTACAGTCGTAATTAGGCGGCTTCAAGTGGAGACAGAATTTGGTCATGTTTCTGTGCAGCAACTTCTCAATCCTTGAACCGTACCGGCATGTCGTCTTCTTTTACTATTACGAACGTCGCTATACTGCTTTCAAAGTCATGTTTGTAAGCTACCGGTACACTAACCTGTGCGCACACGATTATTCGAGTTGCTTGTTCTTATCTTCGCTTTTTGGCATAGGCGTGTCCAGGGGGTCATGGTCTGCCCCAAATTTTTAGCATATCTAGTCATTTTGTGCTTTGAGAAGCGGCATCCCAAACAAAAATACTGTTGCTGATCTAAAGTCAAACATTTTGCTCCCCCTCCAAGTTTTTCCGACAAAAAAATTTAGGATGGCTCCGTCACTGCTTCGTGGTTGTAATCTTGCCTTTCTCAGTGCGTCTTAGTTTATGGAGAAGGTATTAACTAAACACAGCAATACTTTTCGTACGTGATATTGCGACACGAAAACCGAACTAAGTGCAAGCTTTCCAATAATATTTGTATAAATGTGTAAGAATCGAGCTTGCTAGTGGGGAACGCGGATGGATGGGGGGTCCTGTGTAGATTGAAGGCCCAACAGCGCTTGCTGGCAATTTGCTTTGAATCTTCACGGAAGCCACGTGGCTGGTCTTGTGAGAAAATCATCAGACGCTGTTAGGTCTGGTCTTGCTCTGCTGTGGCCGCTTTTTTGCTGCGAGCTGAATTGGTTTCAATAAACCGAGCACGTTCGTCTGGATTTCTTCTAATGCAATCGCAGCATTGAATTCGGACACTCGTGCCGTCACCCGTCACGTTCAATGAAGTTTCGTTGGCTGGAAATTCAGTGACAGTGTTCATGTACTAACTGTTTAGTGATAAAAGCGTTGCGGAACTTACTAAGTGAAATTAAAGTGATACTCTGATTAAAAAAGACGAAAGTTTCTCTGCAATAAACATTTACAAACAAGGCATGACCTTTCGCATACCAGTCCAAGCTAAACATCGGCAGTCGTGTTTCTGGCCTGTCGGTAGCCGCCTGGACGATGATATGATAACAAATTCCTCGAGAATTTGTAAATGACTACTTTGCTCACAATAAACGTACTATTTGAAACCATTACGCCCTGTTTTGTCGCGGGCCGTAGAGCAGGTAAGCGACTGATCGATTTCTGTGGTCGGAAGTGGTTGGCTGAGGTTCACGGCAGAGCTGGATTAGCGTCACACGACAAAATACTTCCAGGCTTGCGTCCGTGACCCATTCGCATGTCAGTGCAGATGGTTTGTAGCTTTTGGAAAGAAGTCAAAAGTAACAGCTTATGAATTATTTTGTGTGCATGCTCTGAGTTCATTGGGCGGTTCCTTAATGTTTTTGCAGCTCGCAGATACAAGACACGAAAAAAGTTCGCACCCGAACCCGGCAATCCTGCTGTTGACTGAATGAAAAGCAGATTTTTTGCTATAACGCGCTCCCAAAAATCTGCTTAGTAGTGATGCGGCCTTTCAAGCGGTTAAATGCGTTTTGTGCCTGCAACTATGATAAATGATTGTTTTCCTCCAGTTACAAATGATTATTATTATTAAAGAGTGAGAATCTCAACCAACGGAATGGCAGCGATGACAGAGTGGGATTTTTGGCGCGTGTTTTGAGTAGATTTTGTAACGTTTAGGTCTGTCTGTCGCATACGTGGGCCTACGAGATCGAAAGTTTTGAGATTTGTTATTCAAGCAGTAGGTTTCGATGTTTGTAAAAGTCAAGCAACAATAAAACACGTTGAGGTTTTAGACTTATTTCATTTGGTTGAGTGATTTAAATCGTTTGTATTGTTTTTTTCAGCGATTTTTTTCATGTAAGTTTGTGCGTCATAAGTGCATTGTACAGACAACTTTAAAATCTACTTTATAACAGAGCAACTGAAATATTTAACAATCACTGACATCGGCGCTTATCCCTAAGAGAATGGCTTACTGTCTGAGCTGAGCAACAAAAGCTCAACTACAGCGGCATTAACGAAAGGAAGGTAGTACGTCACAAGGACTGCTGTCACTTCATTTACGCATGATCAACTTACCTGTAACACAACTCACCGATTTCCTCTTGGGGCTGGCTCTCAAAAGAGAAACAAGATATTTTGCCGCACATACAGAGAAATGGGCTCCTCGAACTCCGCCTGAAACAAACAAATAAAAATGAAAACGTAGTCCCACGTGGAATAGGGTTCCGATTTCTGATGTGATGGACAAAGAAATAACTATCCATACATGCTTCAATCCTTGTGAATGCATAAACGATTACAAGGAAAGCACGTGGAAACACACGCGGCAGTAGTGAAGAGGTTGCGCAGAGTTCAGCCTTTTTTGCGAAAGATATAAAAGTACATTATGCCAAACACCGGATGTAGCGCAGGAAAACCCATATTTGTCCTATTTGTGTGGTGCGTTGCGTGATTTTTTCCTTCTGTTTGAAACACCGCAGACAGGCCAGTAGTTCGGTCTACACTGTAATGTTTTTGATCAAACACCAAGCGTCAGTGATATTGTCATTACGGTGATAATAATCTTTTTTTTTCTTGTGCCTTGGGATATGAACACAAGACTTGCAAACAACCTGCAGAATCCGTCGAATTCAAATCGGTTTGAGGACCAAACCAGGTTCTGGATTGAGCTCTCTGCATGACTTGACATAGTCGTTTCATTTTGATGCGTGGTTGAATGTGTGCATTCCACCCCTTGCAAAATAGTTAGCAGCATCATAGGCTGCCATACTCCTTTGTTTTATACGCTCCTAGTATTAAACTATAGTAAATCAGTCTGAATGGTATCATTGTCAGGATTATCCTGTAGGAAAAATCCGCATGTTTAACTACATTTATCTCCAATGATTTTGGCATGGTTGGCTGTTTATACCATTGCGCGACATCTGTTTGATTGATTGCGTTGCTTCTCCAATCTGTTTTCTGCTAAGCACTGCAAGCATCTCGGGGAGCTATACCTCAACTTCCTCGCTTCTGCCGCACAGTCAAAATCGAGTTCTACCGCAGTTTTGCTCTAACTGGCTTTAAATCAACTAGTCCGTCGTTAATGACGTAGTCTACTGGTTGTAAATAGCTGAGCATGTGTTCCGTCAGTTGTGCTTGCGACTATTCTCATCGCTTTCTGGAAAGAGCTTTGAGCGCATCGAAAATGCCGACGTAAGTGGCCAAATGTGCTCCGGCTACAAAGCCTTGTTTGGTTCGCAACACGTGTCGCCCAGGGCAATTGCAGGCAGTCAACTTGTGACTGCTCCCGATAGCGAAATGTGCTGCGATTCTCCGGTTGTCTGTGATTTCACAATGCGGCCACTGTGGTTAAGTTTTCAGGAGTGCAGATGGGAGATGGAATCGTGAGAAAAGCAACCTGTGGAGTGTGGTTGCTGTGTTTTGCATGTTGTGAATCAGATGCTCATGCTGACTCTGCCATGCCTTTTCGCTACTTGATCTTAGGTCTCAAAAGCGCCAAATTGTCTGGTTTTTAAGATTCGGGCGAGTCATTTAACGGTGACTCCAGCTTCAGGCGACCTGCTCGGTTTTCATGCAGTCTTACAGCGACTACTGAGTTCCTTCTGCGCGTGCTGAACAGTTTCGTAAGAATTTTAGTGGTGTAACTGGATACTACGTGCAAGTTACGTTTACCACATGCATAAGTTCAACTCGGAAGGGAATGGCCAAAAAATATATTTCCAATTTGTGTGCTGTGGAGCAAGCAACCCAGGCCATGTCAGTATGATTGCGCCAAAAGTGAAGTTAGGCAAAACCACCCTCAGCAACACTTTTCTGTGTTGTCATTCGAAAAGTGTGGCTGTCTGTGTAACGAAATAAATTTACTTATTATTTGCAGATGGATTAGCGGTTGGGTAATTGCTTTTTTATAACAAGAATTAAAGTGTGTTGTCGTTCCTGATGAATTCTCACAACGTTTCAAGTGAATTTTGAAGTGCGTCGAAGCTTGGTGCTATCACCTTCCGGGCAATGCTTTATAATTAAAGACGCCCTAACAAGCAATCATGGGGAATGCGGAGAGCTCTCGTATGAATGATTACAGGACTCACCATGTTCCTGTAAAACTTCCGATGCCAGACACGAACGAAATTGATGAAAGATTTGAAAAAGTCCTGGTATGTTTCATTGAGTGACGATTAACATGTAAATAAGTAAAAACTACGTATGCTTGGAGAGCTGGAAACTTCACTAGGAGAGCTGGAAACTTCACTAGCCTGATGTAAAGTATAAGCTTTCGCTGATGGAAAGGCTTTGGTATGGGTTGCATTGAAAATTGTTGAAAATCTTGGTCGGATCGACCATAATACATATTATATTTGTATAGAGTGTACTGCTTGTGCACTGTACTCAGATTTGCTCAAAGTGTTCAAACGGTTGTTGCAAAATGAAGCTTATGATATCCATTATTTTGGCCTTGGCCATACTGCGTTTTTTACACATTGATGTTTACACCACTACAAATGCCTTCTGTTCATCATAATGCCTCCTGTGACGGATGTGAACGTGATGATTAAATTATATATTATCTTTTATTATTTTATTTATATTGCACTGCCATTTTTACTTACGTCCGCGTTTGCAGGCCTCGATGAATTTACCCCCTGACAAAGTCAAAGTTCTGACCAAGTACGACAATAAGAAGAAATGGAAGCTGATATGTGATCAGGCAAGCTTCGCTTTCTTTAAAACAATTGCAGCTGCGTGGCGAATTTTGAAACGGGATCTTTTGTTTTGCAACAAAATCGCTACAGCAACTGTAGTAGTTCAGCGCAGCAGTAAATCTTATCATCAGTCAAACAGCGTTTCGAAAAGAAATTCAGACCCTTTAATAATTTAGTGGGGCCTGCTAAAAACTTGTGTTGCAGTGAGCTAGCTTATTCAAATGCCAACTGGCAGGCCTGGTGTTGATTAGCATTCGGCAGGTTTGAGATGGTGCAAGGGTTGTATCATCATATTGTGTAATGGCAGTTGCGAGTGAAAAGCCAGGATATAGCAATCCTTTAGAGCCGAAAGTATGTTTGAGTGACAAGTCCTTTCAATTTCGTTTTGATGCCTTTGCTATCTTGAGAAAATAGCTTTTCGTTTACGTTGAAACTATTTATTGGTTTAGCAGCTCAGTTTTGTTAACTGGCTTCAATTTTCTTTTTATCTTACTGGCTTTACACCAAATTGCGCATGCTACCTTGCTGTGCTGACAGTAAATTGATAAATCTCCACGCACTGCTGACAGACAAGTAACGCGGTTGTTCCAATTGCTGTGACGTTCTCTGCACTTGGTCTATCACCAGGCCAAGCACGAAATGCTTGAATAGGCACTGCTTTAACTGAAAGTTGCAGAAAGGGTGAGGCAGACCCAAATCATGCAACAACGTCTGAGGGGAATGGAGCAAAGTGATCGACCGTTGCTACGTTCAAAACAACTATTTCTTGCCCAGCTGATAATACTGGTTGTGTGTGGCACTGTAAAAAAACCTGGTTGCTGCTGATGCCGTTTAGGTGAATGAAGGCTGACCAACATGTCTCTGAGAGGTGTACTTTCATTTTTGGAGCGTGTCCTCAGACATTCTTTTCTGCACCAGGTGCTTTTTAATGTTTTGAAAACCTTTCCTGCTAACAAGAACGTTTTTCATATGAAGACAGTACCTTTGGTTGTAGCATTAAGATCAACAGCGGTCACTCTTTCCATGTTGTTTGACCAGTACTGTTGACAATATCTGCGCCATTGGTCATAAATTTCTTTGAGAAACATCGTAGAACGTCGTAGCGTCGTGTTCCCATGCTATTGTTTTTGGCCGCACTTTTTCCAACTGGTTAGCAGCAGTGCTAGATGGCGATAATTCAGTGGCCTAAGCTTTTGGCCCAAGCCATTTCCAGTTCACTTTGTTGATGGACAAAGCTGCTCAAAATCTTTCATTTTTTTCGGCTTTCGCGTCGAAACGATGGTGGAGCTAGCCATTGAATGCCATTATCGCGTGAAAGTTAGTTAAGTCTGTTTTGCGCGCTTGTATCAAAAAACTGATCACAAACGCCATTGCTCACCTTTCTGCCTACATCTGCGCAACATTCCCAATTACCTAGATGATTTCATCGTCCGTACAGACGCGAGGGTTTCGCTTGCTGCACGAGGAACTAACACCCTCGGTATGTTTTGTTTGTCAAAAGACAGTTACATTCCGCAAAGCTCATGACTTCCGCTTCTGTAAATCAGCCAAGAAAACTGTTGCACTTGTTTGTTATTTTGGGTATTTCGTGTTGTGTTTTTGGGTTGAAAGAACTGGAAACCACACGATGGTGCTTCACCACTGCCTATGCTGCATAGCGACAGAAGTACATGTATTGTTTTTCCACGCCTTGTTTGATATGTGATAATACACCAACTTAAACTCGTTAGGAATTTACGATGCCAAACATATTAATGGTACTGGTCGAGCAATATGTGATACTGACATATTTGCAGAAAGCTGAAGGAATCTGGCAATTAATTTGAAATGACTTGGCATTCACAGCCGTGATGCTCAGTTTTCTCGCAGGACATGGTTGAGGTGAAAAATCCGCCTTCCTACTACATCACGGCTCTGGTCAGCTACCTGGATCCGTCGCTTGGCAACAAAAGATTTCGAAAGAGAGTTAGCGAGTCGACGAAAACACTGAGGGATCTCGAAATTTCTCTCAGGACGAATCACATTGGGTGAGCATCAGTTTTCGTGATTTCCATCCCGTGCAGATTTCGCGTAAGCAAAGCATTTTTTTAAGAACTGAAAGTTTCATTTCAACGTATGCTCGCTGTTAGCGCCATTTTTTCGTTGTGTGTGGGTGTTAAGAAGACGTTAAACATGATGTCAGGTTCAAACAACGCACAGCGTGTCAATCCAAGGAAGTTTTGAAATAGTTTTCTTTTATGATTTGCTTTGTTCAAACCATCGTGGGACTGTTAATAATTTAATGGAGTAAGCAAGTGCAATCCCTGTATAGTTTACCAACGAAAGTTATAAACAGGTTTGTCACCTTTTGTTCGAACTCCAGATGTTAAAATTTTGACGTCAAAATCTGTTTCGAACCTTGTGAACTTGGTCAAGTTCCTTGTCTCAGCATTTTTAAAGGCAATCTTGTTTTTTTCTCATCGAAAACACCCACGTACACTTGTTTATGCACTTAACTTTTTCTGTTTTGCTTGGGTCAGGTGGGTGCGGGAATTCTTGAACGATGAAAATCGCGGACTAGACGTTTTGGTCAACTATCTTGCCTTTGCTCAATATGCCATTATGTAAGTACGGATGGCATTTTCAACGTGTTGTTTTGTGTTTGTTGGTCAGTGAATATTTTCTTTCGTTTGTAGATTTACTTTTGAAGAAGTGTAACGCTTGATATAATCTAGAGTGTTATACGTTTCACTGACCCTCTTTCTGACAAAACAGACGCAACGTGTGTACGCCAATGTATCTCTTCTGCGGTGCTACTTGTTTGATATAGTTTGTAATGTGGGCTTGTCAGAAAAGTTCAATCGACCATTATCGAAGCCGTTTAAACAGATATGAAAACACAAAGGCAATTTTTTAACAAATAAAGGAAAGCAGCGGTTGCTGTACGCCGTTTTTTTTTTCTTTTCGCTGAGACATTTCGGTCACTTGTATGAAGTAGCTTTAAAAGTTTCGTCAGTTTTTTTGTTAAATTCGGATAATATTTTTTTACGACTGAAATAAGCATTATGACCGAATTGACTTGTTTATCGGTCATTCCAAAAAAAAATTTTGGCCAATGACCGAAAAATCACCACAAAAACAGGCTCTGCGCGACTGTGAAACGTTGCTTGGAAGTTGAACTTCGGTGCAGAATTTTTACTTTCGTTCACAGCGTTGTTGAAGTACGTATCCCTTAATTTCCCCTTAATCGTCGCCCAATTGACTGACAGCGCATTGCGTCGTTTATTTGTGCAGCTACGACCGCGGCTCCTCGTCGTCGCTTTCGTCGTCCGCGGCAAAATCAGCGGGGAGCACTGGAGACCTGAGCGTCAACAGCTCGATGAGCGTGCAAGTCACTCGCTCGGCCAGCTTGTCCAGCAGAGCGCGCACACTGCCCAATCGCCGCACGCTCAAGAACTCCCGGGCGGTGATGGACAGGTGGGGCCATAAACGGGCGATTTGCCACTCGTGGCCAGCGTCATGAAATAAGCTGATCGGTTATGACTAAAAGTTTCTCAACCTTGACAAAAACTGTGGGATTCTCCGGCGATGTAACGTTGGAAAGTGTGGGGTTTTACTTAGCTTGGTATAAACTCGCCGCCACAAACAATGGATGTATGTTTTCGCTGCATCGCTCTACAGGAGAGTTGCAAAAACACGCGATGTATTGTAATCGCCACGCAGTTAACAGTTATCTTCGAAAGGCAGGCAGTTACACGTAACGTGGTCGGCTGACCCTGGCCAAACCAACGCGTCTCTTGCGCGGAAAGCCACCGCTGTGGACGCAACACTTGTAAGGGCTCTTGCTCTGCACAGTAGAGGCGTGCAAAAGTAGGTTTATGTTTCATGAACGCGCACCGACCTCGATTGAAATGTCTTTTCCGATCGACTGAGCGAGCTTCGGTTTCGGTTTTAACACCGCGAGCCACAAGCGGTCCAGGTCGGGCGATAGCGACGCGCAGCTTGTTTCGCGTTGCGCCGCACTTTCTTTTCCACTCCAGGTCTCATTTGTCAGCTGTTTGATGTTGTTGCTTTTGCTGTAAACAAAAGCGCGACGGTTTCTGGCGGCTTGTACAGGGGCGTGCTTCTTGCCATTGTTCCTTCCCGTGACAGCTGCGGTTGACAACATAACATGGAACTTATGAATGGCTGGCGATGTTGCTTTGTACGACTGGTGCAGCGGCCCGTGCATTTTGATTCGGTGACGTGATTGTTCAGTGAAGCGGCAAGTTGCTATCGTGTGCTAAAGGCCAATTACGCGTACTGGTTGTCAGTGGGTTCGTTGTTTAGTCTCGGTTGGATGCTTCGAAGCGTGTAACGTCGTCAGTCCGCCCACCGAAAGTCAAGCACAAAGGGATGTCTCACGCTGAATCATTTTGTGCTGCAACAGCAACTGCGTGTTGCTGAAACTGACAGTTGGGACTCGAAGCGTTGGTTAGCAACCACGTCGACCAAAAAACTCCGACAATAAGAAACGGAAACGCGTCCAGAAACCATCTCGACATGTACTTCTTGTGGTTTCTTAATTGTCGCTCTGCGGGGAATGCACGGTTCGGTTTTGAAGCTTACAACTGGGTGTTGATGTTACGCGTCCGTGCTGTTGAAAAGTAAAGATTTCGGTTTCAAAACACACTTGAAGGCAGTTGGTAAGTTATCGGGTCTTTTACTGCCCTGTTACTGTGTTCTACTGTTTTGCGTGCGAATTATCCAATTCGAAATGTGATTTTTTTGTTCCAGTTACAGCTAACTGGAACAAAACAGTTTTTACAGCTAACTGAAACTTTAACTTAACCACCTCTCAAAACGTACCATCTTCGTTTCCCTCATACCGAAAGCTTTGGCGCTTACGGCTGTTGCCCGATAAACGTTTTTCGACTGGGTTCAGAATCGGTTTTGTTTCTCAAACGTTTATTTCGACTGGGTTCAAAACTTGCTTCGTTCTTCCAGAGACGACGTCCACGTCTGCATCACCTGCTTGCGTGCGATCATGAACTACCAGTACGGATTCAACCTGGTCATGGCGCACCCGCAGTGTATTAACGAAATCGCGCTGAGTTTAAACAACAGAAGTTTGAGGTGAGCTCGCGCGTTTTTTGTTTGCCAATTGCTTACGTATTTAATAGGCTACGTCAGCGTGAACGAAATGCCACCGACGCATGACGAATCGTACAATGCCCTTTGATGTCATTTTGTGATTCGTCTGTTGTGGCGTTGCTGCATACGGGTGGATAGCTGAGAGGTGTTTGATGAAAGGAACAACCAGGTGTTTGGATATGTTCTGCTAGCTCACGTTGGCGCGACAACAGAGGCTGCGCCCGAGATTACGGTACTCGGTTTGCAGCTCCCGTGAAATGTCCGCATCTGAGTCCTCGTTTGCTTGGGCCGCAAAAAACGATCCATCCACGAAGGGAATTCTTCCGTGTTTTATCTTTGCTTGCAAACATTTGCAAATGCTGATATGCGTTCGCTGCAAGGCCAGTCGGGAAATAACCTAATGCGATACGCTTAGATTTCATTGGAGCTTGCGGCAATTGGCACATCAGTTTACATCTGAGTCCTTTGCACGTCTATGATATAGACGTATAATACAGAAATATAGACTCTATATTTCAGAAAGCACCTGCATTTTCCGGTCAGTGCAAGGAATTGCGAAGGTGTTTCAATCAAGTAATGGCCCATAAATTACCAAAAACACACTTACGTCAGGTCTTGCTTCGTATTTATGTTTCGTTCCAAACCATTTGCTTCGAAAAACGAAAATTCTGTTAATGTGTGTTATTGCCTGCGGAATGTGAAGTAAGTTGTTGACTTAACATGATAATCGCACTGTTGGAAGATTGCTCTTAATATCTCGCCTGGCTCAACGTTACCCAGATGCCGAAATCAGTGGTGCGTGACAGTGTTTCAAATGTCCAAGTTTCGAAGTACCACAGAAGTAAAACGAGAAGTCGAACCCACTCGCAAAGCATTTTACAGGAAATCGATTTCGCGCCAGGTGAAATGATGACAAACTAGAGCAATACTTCTACAGTTTGAAACGCATTGAAGGACGCGTTTTTTTATTGTAGCATATACACACAGTGTAATAGCCATGGCGTGCCTTCATAACTCTGCAAGGATTGCGACTGCACTTATCAATGTCTAAGTTTCGAAGCACCGCACAGAGATAAACGAGAACAGTCGAATCTGTTCGCATAGCATTTTACTCAGGGAATCGATTTCGCGGGAATCGGGAAAAAAAGATTTCGCGGGAATCGGGAAAGACTACAGGGAATCGATTTCGCGTCAACTACGCATTTTGAATCCTGTAATTGTAAGCAAAAACTTACAGGTTAACATCATCCACTGCAATGTGTAAATGCTTAGAATTTAGGTGTGTATTGACAGCAACACCACCGTTTGTAGGAAAAGAGTTCCTTTGAGAACTTCGGACCTGCTGTATTGCTTTGAGGCGGGGTTTTGATTCTCAAAGCTACGCGACCTTCAACATAGTCACCCAAACATTTTTGGCAAGTCGTGCTTTTGCCTTTTGTTTTGTTTTGGTTGGGATCTGGTGTTCAGAAAAGTGTGAAGAACGCAATTTAAACAGCCGCCTCCACCATCTGCATGACTGTTTCCGTTTTGAAGCAGCGGAAAAGTATGCAAATGCCGATCAAAACACGGGTAGTGCTGTTCAGTTTACACGCACAGTTTTATTTTGCTCATACACTCGAAAACTACAACTTTTTGCTAATAAGCTATCGTTCATTCGTTCATTATCGGGCAAAACGCGTACATCGGCCTGCAGGAGGAGGTAATGTCTTTCTGCAGCCAACGCTCGCTGTGGCCGTATGACATGGGAATACAGGTATTACTACCATCGGGTGCGGCTGTTTTAACCGTACCACCATTTCCGCTTTGTCCGCTTGTCCACCAGAGACTGTCTGGGAAGCGTTTCGTCCGACAAGCACTCGATCTGACTCTCCGGCCTGCAGTCCACCGCCGCGCTTGCTCGCCGCGTCGCCGCCTCCGCCGCCGAACTAATCGCCGAATCCCATTGTTTGCAGAACGAAATCGCTCGTTCTCGAGCTGCTGGCCGCGGTGTGCCTCGTGCGCGGCGGGCACGAGATCATCCTGCAGGCCTTCGACAACTTCAAGACGATCTGCAGCGAGGAGAGACGGTTCACGCGTCTCATGTTTTACTTCAAGACCGAGGCTGAACACATCGACTTCATGGTGAGGAGCGCGCGGCGCGAGCTGTGAACGTGTTTCCGGTGGGCGACTAACAAAGCGATTTTTCGAAATCGATCGCGTATTTTTTGCCAGTGCTGCTTGCTTTGATGGAATGCTGTCTGGTGAAAAAGCAGACTTTGTTCACGCCGCTCGGTACAGTGCTGCTAAAATGTCAAAGCTGAAAATAGTTCTTCTGTTGTCAGTTTTGCATTCCCCGCGTTGTCGGCACGTTCTCAAGGAGATATGTCTTCCATCTGCAGTTTTATGGCGTTTTTCGTAGCGAAGCTGTGCGTCGGACCTTTGGTTTAGTGCAGGGCAAGAGCGAACCGCCAGTTTTGTACCATTTTGGCCGAATAAGCTTTTCTAAAACGCCTTTCTTGTAGCTCACTGTGCTTGTACTCGTGTGCCATTGCAAATGGTGTACAAAACGTTCTCCTGCATAAGTCGAGCAACACAAACGTGCGGAAACGGGTGAAAAAAAAACTTTTCGACACTTCTTGAAATCTGCTGCCACATCCAACTTTATGTAGCTGACCTGTTTTCATTTTCATGGCAGCTAGTTATGCAAGCTAGTTTTGTTTCATAAGCTGTTTTTTTTCTGGCAATAAGCTGGTACTTCACCGTGAAAAAAAAACGTGAAAAAAATGTGAATAACCGTAAAAAAAGTTACTTTAACGTGTTTCCAGTTTTTATATATACAAAAAAAAAACTGTATCAGGCTCAGTGGAAGAAAATAAACAGGCTTGCAAATGTTTTGGGCAAGAATCTGTTGTTTTGTTGTAACAAAACGCGCGACGCCTGTTCGTTCGCCGGACACTGTTTGCTCACAGATGCGATTGACCGGTCTGCTTTTCAGGTCTCGTGTATGCAGTTCATAAACATCGTCGTCCACTCCGTAGAAGATATGAATTACCGCGTCCATTTACAGCACGAGTTCACGTTGCTGGGCTTGGACGAGTACTTGGAGGTGCGTTGTGTGTTTTTAACGTAATGCCGGCAGCTGGAGGTTAAAAGCTCTGGCCGATGAAATTCTCTCATCAGCCTTTCGGTGAATTGCACCAACTGTTCAACATGTTCTGCGCAGCAGCGGTTTTGAGTTACGTTATGAAATTTTAATCGGCTTGAGTTCCGTTATAATAAAATTTTAATATCGAACGGAAAGGATGTTATCAAAAGATCACATTCATAATTCATATCAAACCGCGTGCCAAAAACTTTAAATAATCTGCAATTACTGCGATTTTCGCAATAATTGCATGTACAGTGTCGACGTGTTTTTTTTGTTTATAAAAACTTTAGGTCCACCCTGTCGTACTCGTATCTTCTTTTTTTCCATGAAAATTTGTTCGTTTAACTTTTAACAACGGGCAACCCGTTCTCTGCATGCAACTGTACTCTACTGCGGCAAAACAACCTGTAGCAGCAACTGTACTTCGGCAAATACAAAAAAATAAAACTTTTACTGCGACAAAATCAAACCAGATACCCAACCCCCGCTTTTAAGACAATGGACTTCTATCAAGGAATCGATGCAAAGCAACGTTAACGACTGTCAGAAAAAATCACCATCTTGTTTTCCCTTGTAAATAGTTTCGCCATGTTAAACATGCGCGGACACGATCGATCGATCGATCGAGTTTATTTAAAGGAATGTAATAATTTTATCAACAACACAAACATCGGACGTTTGGCATTCCTAACATTTTTATTTCAAAGTCGAGGGGCGAGTTGCAGAGTTGTACCAGAAGTAGCGTGGTGAGCTGCCATCTATGACCAGGAGTAACTCAAAAGCAAGGTTCACACAAATACTGCAAAGGTTGAATTTTTCTTACGCAGCAGCGTGGCAAAAGTCTCCAAATCCTTTTTCCTTGATATTGTGATTGAAAAGCACCAACAGACAAGATTAATGCTGGTAAATGCTGAAAAATGGGCTTTACTGGAGGGGGTAGATTACTCGATAGACGTTTGTTACGTCATTTCGACAAATAATTAATATTTTTCAAATGAACATTCAGGAATTGAAGAACACTGAGAGCGACAGGTTGAAGGTTCAAATCCAAGCGTACCTGGACAACATGTTCGATGTCTCGTCGCTGCTCGAAGATTCCGAGATCAAACTCTCTGCTCTGGAACGAGTCGATCAACTCGAAGAGCAACTTTTTGAGGTGACTGGGGAGCGCTTTCGTGGCGTTTCCATGGAAATGATTTGGGAAGAACGTAAAAAAAATTTTGCCAACTTTCGTGGTTAGAAAGCGATCGATACGATTATGGTTCGAATCGTGATTGATCCGATGTTGTTGGGGAAGATTGTTTTCTGCGCTACAGGTTGCTTAAATGTGATTCGACGGTATAAAAACGCGTGCAGTAATACATCTGGTCATTTTGCGAACGTGCCATTTTCACGACATTTCTGTGTGTTGACCGCATGACCGACATGTGCGTCTATGACCGACATGTGCGTCCTTTCAGGAGTACCTCAGTGCTGTTTTTGAGCTTAACACTGCTGTTCGCCCTCCTGATTAAAATTTGTTGAACTTGGGAACCTCTCCAGCTGGTTACTTCTCGCAGTAAGGGTGCTGCTGGTGACACTGTGTTAAATGGCGATCGTAAAATGATGCGATTACCTTTTATTTTATGAAGGCGACGTGTGTCGTGATTCTAGGATTGGCGCGTGAAATTCTGATGCGCGCTTGCACTCAGAACTGATGCACGTTGGTTTTTATGCAAACAGAAACAAAGCTGTTTTAAACAAAAACAAAACTGTTGCAACGCAGCTCAACGAGAAGTTCCAAGAGCAGGAATACGAGAACATGACGAAGATCGTTCAACTGGAAAAGCAGTTGTCCACCAACATGGCCGAGCTGACCTTGATAAAGGTGAGTGTGGTCGTAAGCTGGTATCGATCACGGAGACTCTCAAAACCGGGCAATTCCCCCATTTTCCGCGGTTGTGGCGTTTCGCCAGTGTAGAGTGAAGCGTACACATTAATCCATGGCGTCTTAGCTGGGTTTTCACATTTTTTACAGTTTCTGTCGCAGCTGAATGCCTTCATGTTTCAATCGTATTTTGCAGCTTCGCTATAACTCGCACATAGTAGCGCCGCCATCGGGTGGTGGGGGTGTACGATCCCCCCTCACTCTGGATGACGGCAGAAGAGTCGAGTCTGAAGCCGTGAAAGGAGGAAAACATGGGGTATACGGTTTAATTACGAGAGGGCGTGTCCTTAGTGGCGCTTACGTTTTGCTTGAAATGGTAGATCTGATTTGGTGGTTGACACGTGGCGTGTGTCGAAATGTTCTCAGTTGGCCTGAAACGTGAGAATTGGTGGTTCGTTTTGCAGTGATGGCTTTTACGTTGTTTGCTTAGTTTTTTCTTTTACTTTTTTTGCTTAACATCTTTTCGATCAACGAACTAACTCACCAACTAAATACACTCCGAGTTTAAACTACAGCAGACGTTTTAGAATTTGTTCTAGATGTTTCTACTCCGCTGGTCGTGCAAAGTCGTGCATTACTTCTTCAACTACCTTGTTTTCTCGCTGAAAAGCGTCTCAAAACGTTCAAAAGTTTGGATTGTTTTTTGAGTTGTCGCATCTAACTGACTTCCGGAAAACCGTCTTTCTTCTGCCGGAAGCCGGGAACACATGACGCAATAAACGGTGACGTTGCTGTAGACGACGTGTCTTGCGATGTGTGTGGTCCTCCTGGTATATGGCATGAGGCCAGCTCCGGCTCGTTGTACCGTGACGATGTTATCTTTGTTCCGTCTTCGGATTGGCTGAAACAGGACCAATCGGAAGACTCGTCTCGCTCTCTTCCAAGCAACTGCGATCTCTTCGAAGAGGTCGCGCACAGAGCTGGCAGCTCGGACGGTTCTGACGAAGACAACGCGAGTCATTGTCCTAGTAGCGACGCGACGTTGCCCAGCAACGGGTTGTTGCCTAGCAACGCCGGCAGGTATCTCGGAATCCACGATTCGTTTATGATGGATCCGGAGTTCAGTTTCCTCCACGGCTTGTGCATGCCGTTCCCATCGCACTCGCCCTTGAACAAGGACCAGCCGGAAGACACTGCACGTCAGGAGCCAAACACGCCATCATCATCGTGTCGAAGCAGCTCTTCCCGCCGGTCGGTGGCGACCAGTGGGAGTTGCGCTGTTCCCAGTCGAAGCTCGTCGTTCGAATCCGGCGACGACGTGATGCTGGGAAAGCACCGCGTTCTGCCCGAGATTGGCGAAACCGCGACCCGGTCTCCTCGGATAAGAAAAACTTTGGACAATATTGAACCCGAACTGCAACAACAGCTCGCCGACAAAGCTCAACGTAGCGTTGACGTCAGAAACGTTACGTCAGTTCCCACGCAAAAGTCATGGGACGTCAATCATTGCGTACTTCCGGCGATTGGCCAGAGCGGTTCGCTTCAGCGCCGCGAAAAGAGCGCAGGCCTTGAAAGCAAAAGCAAAGAACTCCAGGGGGTTGTGTCCCCCGCTCGCTCATTGCCAAACCATTACCCGTCCTATCATTTGGAGCCATCCGACGTCTTTGTGGCGCGAGCCAGTGATTTTGAAGTCCAGGTTGCCACCAATACGTTGTGTGCATGGAGTGAAGTATGTGGTTGTTGTAGCTCTGAAGTTGAAAATGACTTCAAGATCTTGTGAAATGTTTTCTTATATTGGGCTTTTTTCTTAACTCTTTCCGATTTTGTTAATTTTCTTTCTGTTTTTTGTCCTTTTTGACCATTTCCGCGGTCTTTGTATCGTATTCACTGAAAGGACCTAAGTAATTTTTAGTGTTTTTCTGCGCCATTCATGTTGGCGGTAATGTCCTCATGGTTGTTCAAAAAGGCGAAGGAAGAGTTTTTTTTTGAAGCAGCGGCAATCAGCAAATTTTATTATTAGAGAGCATGCTCGTGTTTCGGGTTTGTTCTTTTACGAAATACGGTGAGACGTTTACGTTTTTATGACCTGTTTTTTGTTTCTCGTTTTATTACGGTTTCTCGTTTTATCTATGTTGATCATGCTGTTTTTCTTTTTTGAAAACAAAAGTAATTGCATGTGTTTTGCTGGCTTGCATTCTTTCTTGGTTTCTTTGTAGTTGTGTTTAACGTGGGTTCTCTAAACTGTGGCTTTGCGCGAGATTCCTCTAAAGCAGGGGTGTCAAACTCGTTTCAGTTCAAGGGCCACTTCAGGCGAATTTAATATCAAGCGGGCCGGACCAATGTAATCACTGTATTTCACCCTGGTTATAAGTATTGACAACTTCCAACTGTTAAGCTTATCTGGAAATGATTATTAGCACATTTAAGGAGCAGCATTTACGAAACACTCGAATGTTATATTCTTTCACCACTGAAACCTGCTGTGAACACACCAAACATACAGGTATTCCATTCACCTCCGTAAAAAAGTAGGAAACGGACCAAATGTCTTGGAAAACTCTGCATCCTTTGTCAAATTTTCTCTTTTTCGATAAAGACATTTTGGGCAACGAGGCTGCCACGGAATAGAGAATAAAGGCTAAACTGAGCAATTTGAAGAAAGGCAAAGCGCAAGTCAGAGCATGGAGTTCTACACCTAACAATACGTCCTTATTACGCCACAATACAATTTCCATCGCTTTTACTGTATTTTCACCAAAAACTACAAAGATGTCCCCACGTTTTCACTCCAACTACAAAGATGTCATCCGCGTTTTTGCTCCGTAATGTTTGAAACAGGAAGTTGCTTGAGTCGGTGGGTTTAGTTAACATTTCTGTGTGTTTTTTAACACGAGAACTCCGGGGATATCGATTTCTACATTTTTAAAATTTCATTGAGCTACTTACTGCAGGTACTGCGGTTTACCGATTCTCAAATTTTACCCGGTCGATAAGATTTCTGTGCAGTTTATTTTTCGGTCAATAATTGGAATAGAAGCTTTACGTAGCAAATTTTAGTTAGAGTTGTACCTAGAACTCCGAAGGTTTCGAAATCGACATTGCTGGAGCTCAAGGTATATTTTCCTGGGATTTCTAGTGTTGAACTTTATCAACAGTAGTTGAATTTTTGCATGTTCATACCTGTTTGAAAGTTCAAACTGGTGTGAATATGCAAAAGGAAATATGCAGAAAACGGGAAATTTTCCCCTGAGAAAAACAAAAACAATAAAATATAAGCAATTGCGTTAAGGTTTCAAGTAATTGAAATCTAGTCGCCAGTTATCGAAGTATAACTGGATAAACTTCTTATGCAAATAAAGAAGTTTTTGCTTTACAGAATCATCCCGCGGGCCGGATTCAACCTCGCAACGGGCCGGTTTTGGCCCGTGGGCCGTATGTTTGACACCCCTGCTCTAAAGCAAGGGTGTCCAACCTTCGGCCCGAGGGCTACATGTGGCTCGCTGAGTCAACCCGATTTTCTGCAAAAGTAAAAATTAGTTATATTTACCATCAGAATGTCTTCAGTAATGGTTAAATGGTTCTTTGTCACGTCACTCACCGTCACAATAGATCTCAGCCATCGGCAGAACACTTGCAGTATTACCGAAGGATTAGCTCTGTTTTTTTTACCTTACGTACGCATACTATGCTGCAACCTACACAGCTTGTGCGGCTTAATCGAAGATAAAGCTCACTTCAAGCACGTCTGAACTGCATTGAATGCCTGAAATGTTTACATTAAATTGAATTTGATAATGGCAACGGCAAGCGAAAAATTAAGTTTGCAATTTGGGTTGAAAATTGCCACACTTTTTGTTGCCTATTTAGAATAAATTGTTTTGTAATAATCACCTACCTCATCTTGTCACTTTTATTTTTACGATTTTATTGGTCTATTAACTTCAGTATTTCCCATTTGTTCCTGAGCAATGCTAACGTGAAGGCAAGCCTACAATGCAATCAACACACCACCATACTGTGCCACGTAACCCTCGTCCCGCGAAACAACTGCAAAGTACGGCCTGCAAAGGCCGTTAATTCAAGAAGGGTTGGAACCCCTGCTTTAAAGGCATTGGTGTTTCGTTTCTTCTGAGTTTCACCATCTGAAGAATGAGTCAAATGCGTGCTCCTGACTTTTGTAAAATATCTTTGAAAACTTCTGATCTTTTCCTGCCTGTATAGCAGCACTTTTGACGTAGTGCACATTATTGAAAGTTGAACATAGCCCACAATACCATGCAACCAGTCAGATAGCGTTGCGCGCAAATGTCGTTAATGATATGGCGGAGGGTTGGGACCTGTTCGGTAATGATGCTAGGACGAGCCGAAAAAACTAAATTTTCACTTCCTGTGATTGCTTTTTTTCAGAAAACTGGAATTTCCTTTCAGCCTTCCGGCACCCCCTCCAATCCACTGGGATTGCCTCCCATCTCCGCGGCTCCGAAAGGAGACGAGATCCCAGCAGTCAAGGTCAAAACGAAGGTAAATTGGACAGCTGGAGTCCTTCGTTATAGATCGCCTCTTCGACGCAGATAGGAATTTTCTTATATTCGTTAAGGTCCTTGAGATAGAATCGTGGTTTGCGAAGTGTTTCTTGCGTCATGGGCTAGGGAGTCACACAATCGTGCGTGGTGCGAGTTGCGTGTTGTTTTTCAAATTTAAAAGCGTTGTGCTTCTTGCTTGCTGTCACATAGGTAGGCATTGAAGTATTGTGCGTTTAACTCTGTTTTTTTTTCGGTCATATAGTCCTAAACCGAATTGTTTCAAATGACCGAAAAAAATGAAGTCAATTCGGTCATAATGTCCGAAAAGGTAGCTTATAGTGCATACTTTACGGCGGTTTTGATAATATGACGGGACAAATGACCGATAAGTCTCAGCGAAAAAAAAAGGTTTGATCCAACGTGCGTCCAAATGCTTCGTGCAGGACCCGACTTCTGGGAAAACCCCCTCGTCAATACCTCCTGCTCCACCTGCTCTTTTCTCTGGTGGTGAAAGCAAAAACGAGACAAAACCGTCCAGCGTCCCCCCTCCACCCCCTCTTGGTGGAGTTCCTCCCCCGCCACCACTCGGTGGCGTTCCTGCGCCCCCTCCCCTGGGTAAGTGACTTTTTCTGGACCGAATTGTTTTTATTGAAACGGTGAGGACTTTGATGCCCTAAGTTTGTTGCGAGCGTCTGATATTCGATATTGCGTCGCACCGTTCCGCTAGTATCAGTTGGCGCGCTCCTGCGAATTAACTGCTACTGCTTTCAAAAGCCGCAAAGGGTAAATAGCGACGGCAAACACGAGAAGGAACGGACCACTGCTGTTAATGACACCGATTCGGTTTAACAGCCGTACTTTGCGAGCTTTGCGAAGCTCCACTGCGATCTGGTCAATTATCGCTTCTTACTTACTTGCTATTTTTGGCTTGACGTTAATCGTTCTGCACATGTGTTTACTTTTAGCCTGCGACTTTTTATTCTCGATAAACGTGTATTTCCTTCCCGGTGGAAAGTTTAACAGCAAATATGTCTTCCTTTTTTTTCAGCCAAAGTTGATGGGAAACGTAGGCATTGTTTGTCTGTTGCCGTTGTTGTTTGTGTTACTATCACAGCACCACCTTTGCACGGAATAATCTACCTTGCGCTGTTGCATGTTTGACTTTGCAAATCGCAAAGCAGGGCTTTGTGCTCCAATTCGTTTGTCCACAATTAATTCTCGAGACGTGCACACTGTCTTTGTGCAGATTATATTTCACGTGACTACGTTCCGCATATATCAAAAAAGCGACAACAGCTTGACAGCAACTGTTGCCGTTCGATATCTGCTGTGTGGATAGACACGTCGTGTTGCATGCTACAGCCGGTTTTAAAAAAAAATTGAAAGCAGCTTAACGCATGTCTGATACGTTGCTCGTGTTCTCATGGGCGTCGGAGGGGGGATTGAGGGGGCCTTGTCCCCCTGGATTTTGAAAAATTCCGCAAAAAAGGTTGCTTTCTTTGTTTCGCACCACCTTGGCCCCCCCAGAAAAAATTTCAAAAATCCCATAATGCCCCCCCCCCTGGAAAAATCCTTCCGACGCTCGTGCGTGTTGTGTTGTGTGTTGCCGTGAACCGTCCCTTGTTGCTGGGATTACCAGCACCAGAAAAACAAACAGTTGCGTTTCTGCAAAGACAGACGCATTTCTTCCGTTGTTGTCGTTTAGGATTTTGTGAGAAAGCGTTATAACGTTGTAAAAGGTGACCGGTAGTTTGTTATGTTTCTCCTGCTTACTTTCAACAACTCTTAACTTGTTTACTCCTAGCCACGGCGTCATGTCACATTCGCCAACTATGATGTCACAAGGCTGTGTGCGCCTCCGGCTTTTACGTCCTGCCAGCGTGTCGTAATTAGTCGCGTGATTGTGTCGGGCGTGGCACGCGCGACGTGTCTGACATTTTTCTCTGCCGCGGATTTCCTCGCGCGTGCCATTTCCCTTGTGACGAAGCCACTTCGTTGGCGTAAGAACGCGCGTCTCTTTTTCGCAGGCGCTCCCAAGTTCCCGAACCAGGGCAATTTACCGGGGGGGTTGAAGGCGAAACAGCGTCACAAGCCGAAGTATCGCCTGCCCGTCCTGAACTGGTCCGCCCTGAGGCCGAACCAAGTTGCGGGAACGATCTTCAACGAGTTGGACGACGAGGCGGTCTTGGGGGAGGTTGGTTTTGCGTTTGGTCCACTGTGAGTGAGATAAGAAGTTTCGGTATGAACAGGTTTTAGAAATGCTGTATTGTTTTTTTTAGATTTTAAATAAGCTGAACTGGAATTTTGAGCTATTTCAGTCAAATCGTGTCTCTTTTGGTGCTTTGGTGCTCAAACGCCAGTCGGTGCTGCCTGCACAACTTGCAGACAGTGTTAACAATGCTTGGCTGAATGCTCAAAGTTCATTGATGCTGAGGAAACCACCTTCACCGATAACCTGATTAAACCCAATTAAGCCAATGATGTTAAAAGTGCAAAGCTGAAAGCTCCCCTGCGCCTTGGTGTTGCGCTAGACCTCTCGACATAATCGTTTTTTTTTCATTTCCTGCTGTGCACAGCCCGTCACCTCACAATCAATGCTTGCCTGACGACACACCTGTTTAGGTGTTGAATAAATACCAGCCCTTTTGATGTTTTTAAACTTTGATCAAGATATTTTTGAAAGATTACCAGGAATTTTTATTGTGACCCCTTTAAAATTTGGTCTAAATGCAAGCAATTTTATTATGAAACCTTTAAAATTTGGTTTCCTTGTACCATAGGTACAACCATAGGCAATAAGAATTTTATTATGACACCTTTAAAATTCGGTCTAAATGCTGAGGTTTTCGTGGAGTTTCAAATGCATTTCTGGTCAGATCGACTTGGAAGCGTTCGAAGAACTTTTCAAAACAAAAGCTCAGGATACCGAAGCCGACAAACTGCGAATGCAGCGACTTCAAGAAGCGGCGGCGAAGCGAGGAACGTCCATCATTGATGTGAATCGCGCCAAGAACCTGTGTAAGCGTCGCGTGATTTTTTAAACACGGAACTTCATTGCAAAGACTTTCTTTCCTTGCAACTCGCTATTGCGAAATGTTAGAAGACCGCTAACCATGTTTCTGTGGCAATGGATGCAGGGGTCTCCAAACTTTTTTGTCCGAGGGCCGCATAAGCTGTTGCACAATAGTTCGAGTGCCGGGCATCTTACGTAATGAGATTGTTTCGGGATATGTCGCATTCGATAAAATCATCAAATTTTTCCTTGAAATACAGTGCATTATTTTTTCATTATTGCCAAAATGTCTTTGCGGCCGGATGAAATGGCCTCGTGGGTCAGATTTGGCCCGCGGGTCGTAGCTTGCAGGCCCCTGGGACAAGAGCGTTCTTGCGATCCGTTACGTGCTGATCTTTCAAGTGTTAAACGAATTTTGCCACCGCGGCTTTTGATCTCAACTTGAAACCGCGCATTGCAGCCATCACCTTGCGGAAGATTGGTTTGACTACCGACGAGATCTGCCGCGCCGTGTACAGCTACGACCTCGAGGCCCTCCCACTCGAGTACGTCGAAATGCTCCCCCGGTTTATTCCGAACGAGGGTGAACTGAAGGCTTTCAAAGACTACGAGAGGTCCGCCCGACAGTTCGACGATCTCGCCGCTGAGGATAAGTTCATGTGGCTTGTAAGTAATTTTTTGTCGCTTTTATTAATTTTCAACTTTAATTTCGTTTCTATCCGTTTTATTTCGTATTATTTATGTTTTTTCTTTTTTACTCACTTTCATAATTTTTTTCGAAGAAAACTGCTTGGTGGTTTGTTTGTCTTAGCTGATTGTTTTGATCCGTCCATAATTGTAAACAGTTTGTTCAGACTACACCAGTGTTTCCCGAGCTTTATTTGTTCTTGGTTTCACGCTAATTGCAAATCTTGGCTTAATTGCAAGGCAAACACACATCATTTTAAAGCGACACTCTCAAACTCGTTGGTGGCGTTTCTTTTTTTGTCTCACCATTATTTGACGCAGTTACCACTGTAAGTAAAGTATTTTTCAAACTTGTTCGCTAGGAAACAATCTCGTGACCCTCCGTCTGCGAAGCACTGGCCCGTGGTGACTGCCTTGAGCAGCGGAGGGCCAACGACGGCCCATTGAACATTATTTGCGGCCCTCATATGCTCAGTGCACACTTCTAGTATTTTTTGTGCTGATCGAGTATCACTGACTTATCGCAAGTCGCTTCTACTCAAAGTATGTGATAGTAGAGTGCATGGTGATCTTAGCACGCAAATATAGATCTGGAATCTAGAGTCTTCCAGACCTTCGGGTTGGAGACCTAACAGCCCTAACCGTTGGATCTAATGAATCTATCTGTCTTTTTTATGTAAAAAAATGGATAATTTGTACAAGCTTACCCCTGGCTGGGTGCTGGCAGAACAATGTGGTTGTCACTGAAAAACGTATGCTCGCCGCAGGCCTAGACCAGCTATGACCAACCCGCGGCCCACGGGCCGTATGCGGCCCAGTTGAAAGGTTTTGTGCGGCCCAGTTGAGGTGTTCGCTGTAGTAGAAGTATTGTACATATTGACAACCTGTCCTGATTTTGATGATCTTGAATTTGATATTTTTGTTGCAGGTGGTCCTCAGTGCCACTTTATCACGTCTGTTACCATTGCAGTGAGGATTCGAACGTTTTCAGTACATTAGTTAAAAGCTAAATTTGGTTTGCTAAGATCAAAATAAGTCATTCAATGTGCGGCCCTGGTCAAGATAGTAACATAATTTTTGGCTCAGTAAGCCATTTGGGTTGAACATAGCTGGCCTAGACAGTGTACCACACCTCCCATTGTCTTACGTCATCACCGCGATGATGCAGTGTTGTGAGAAACGATCGTTGGTTTGAGGCAAGGCCTGATTTTTAAAAGTGTGTCGCGTGAATCAAACGGCGAAGCGCACGAGAAGCTTTCACTTCCGGTTTAGATTCGCCGCGTAACGTTTTGCGTCGAAATGTTCTGGATGTGGACCGTTTGCGGTTGTATGTGGTAGAGATGGCACGGACCAGCACTTTTGCAGCCCGACCCGCCCGGAGCTAACAAGAAACCGCCCGGCCCGTCTATGCCAAACCACAACTTATTTTCTGGCCCGGACCGGCCCGTGGTCCGTAATATACCGTAACCTCAAAAGCAAAGTGACAACACTAAGTTTTCAGTTCGTTGTCTTTTGGACAATAAAATCAAGTAGTCTTAATGGCTGTAGGTCCGCCTGAGCACTTTTGCAAACTTATTCGTCCGCCACCTGTAACGTGACACTAACACACGATAAGTGTGTGCTGGCTGCACTACACTTGCTAGTAACATACTGAACTAACACCTAATCCTAAACTAGGGGTTTAGGCTAGTAGGGGTGCATTTGCCTATTTGAAAGGGTACATTTGAGGTTAGCACCAGAAGGGAAAAATATGTTTAGATACTTTTCATTTCGAAATTTTTATACATACCATCAGTAAATATTATTTTCAAAATCAATATATGCTTATTAGTAAATGCATGTTATTTTCCACAGCCTTTTTGTCATAAGAATTTTTAGGGGTACATGCTCACATATCGAAATGTTGAAGGGGTACATGGCCAGAGAAAGTTTGATAACACCTGTCCTAAACCTAAATCCAGTCCCGTCGCCATGAGGAGCTTTGGTGGGCTTAGTCCCCCAAACAAAGCTCCAAGCCCCCCAAATCAGTGGAGCTTTTGTCAATTTTTAGAACGTCAAGCCACCTCGCACAAACGCAAAGCCCCCCTATTGGAAACTTTTGGCGACGGTTCTGCCTAAACCTCGGCGACAGCGACAGACTATAAATGAAAGTGTTTGTTGTTTTGATTGATTCATAACAAGGTTCACTGGTTCATAACAACATTCAAAATTTTCGCCCAAATTGGCGAGCAGACCGCAGCGGCCCGTAGCGGCCCGGAATGACGTCACCGCTAAAAAAAATTGTTAGCGGAGTGTTTCAAAACCTTTAGCGGACGGCCCGAAGACTGGACTGTGAGTGGCCCGTGCCATCTCTAATATGTGGTGCTTTTTTAAGAATAAGCTGGTGGTGCTGCTTGGTGCTTTGTAACGTGTTGCGGGTGCTTTCTAACGTATTGCCGGTGCTTTGTAGCGTGTTGCGGGTGCTCTGTAGCGTGTTGCGGGTGCTTTGTAGCGTGTTGCGGGTGCTTTGTAGCGTGTTGCTGGTGCTTTGTAACGTGTTGCTGGTGCTTTGTAACGTGTTGCTGGTGCTTTGTAACGTGTTGCGGGTGCTTTGTAACGTGTTACGGGTTCTTTGTAAGGTGTTGCGGGTGCTTTATAACGTGTTGCGGGTGCTTTGCAACGTGTTGCGGGTGTTTTGTAACGTGTTGCGGGACATTAAACATATTACAACCGTATTTAAACACATTACCGTCGTCACGTGTTTTGTAACGTGTTGTGGATGCTTTGCAACGTGTTCTATAACACACTGCCCAAGTCGTGACGGCGGTAATGCGTGCACAGCGCCAAGCGACCGCCATTATCCGTGATCGTGCACGACTCGAGACGAACGCGGACACAGTCGTGCTCGCAACTTATATTTAGCGTTTGCCGGGGCCCAGTTAATTACCGCGATTCTCGAACCTGCCGCCGTAACGTGCCTAAAATAAAGACGGCATTCACCGCGCAACAACGCCGCGCTCTGTTTCCAGTTCGGTCGGGTCGAACGACTCCAGCAACGGCTGAACATCATGATCTTCGTCGGCAACTTCCACGAGACGGCGCTCACGCTCACGCCCCAGATCGCATCGATCATCGCCGCGTCGATGTCGATCAAATCGTCCGGAATGCTGAAGCGGGTGCTGGAAGTCATCCTGGCCTTCGGCAATTACATGAACAGCGCGAAGAGAGGCGCGGTCTACGGGTTCAAGCTCCAGAGTTTGGCCGCGGTGAGAAGCAGCGTGTGCATTTCTTGAAAATTGCAGATTTAGCCGTATAGCGATATGTTTGACGAGTTGGTCAACAAGCGATTTTCCCATTTTCACGCCCGAAACCCATATTTTGTGCGTTGTTTTTTGTGTAATCGGTGAGAAAGCGTACTAACCTAGTGAAATTGTTCGAAATGTAAAGAAGGTTGGACAAACCAAATCTATTCTGGGGCGATAACTTGCTTGTAATGAACACTGTAATGCAGGCTGACGTATAACATTGTCTCTTATTGTCACAGCATTCTTCATTCGTCGCTTTTTTCAAAACCTGCTCACTGTTAAATTGCAGTTTGTGTTGCGTTTGAAAAGCTTGGTGGTTTTCGCTGCAAAAGCAGCGCTGGTTAAACACACGGGGGTCGTTGAAAAGTTCTTGGAATATGTTGTTGAAAAAAGAGCCAGTGCAAAGATTTAGTTGATGTTGCTGCCATTGTTTCATGATTGCAAAGCGGTTGCTGCATTGCAATTTACCAATTTGTTGAACATTTGACAAGAGCTACTAGCTCTACATGAAGTTTGGTATCTAGCGTTTTTCTACTTGCAGTCGATTAAAAAAAGGTGAAAAAGGTCAAAATTGTAACAGTGATGGTAGTGTAAGATGTGGCGCAGTTGCGAAAACAATGTTTTTCAGCAATTAAATATTTTTTTACCACCTTCATTTTGTAAAACATATTCAGGCAGTTGTCGCATGCGATTTGACGTTTGACCTTTGACCTTCCGCAGGTAATCGATACGAAATCGACCGACAAGCGTCAAACCCTGCTTCACTACATCGTCAGCGTGATGGAGAATTACTACCCGGAAGCAAAGAACTTTTACAACGAGCTGAGATACGTGGAAAGGGCGAGCAAAGGTGCGTGGAGCGGTAGTTGCAGTTTGAGTGTGACCTTTGATGTTTGCGCGGACGCGACCTCCGCCTCATAAACGGCGTGCCGGGTCTTGGCGTCTCGTCAAAAATGACAAGGCAAACACTTTTGAGCGGTGCTCGTTCACGACCTTGTTGTCTTGACCTGTTGAACTTGTTTGCATTCAAACTTGAGAGCAATGCTTTTCGGCGTTGGCTTCGGTCCTCGCTGATACTGTTCTTAAGTTTGTTTTTTCGCACTTGACAATTTAACCTTAGTCCCGAGGTTCAGTCTCGCGCTCATCGTTCTCCTCGCGTCCTACTTTTCAAGTGTTCTCGCTGCCACCGCTACGCAGCGTTGGTTTTTGTGCAAGATTTACGGAATCTCGGGTGAAGTTCGTGATTTCAGTCACGGTTGGTGGATACTTCATCAGGGCAATGGCCAGCCGAACTCTCATAAACGGCCAAAGCTTCGTGCTTGAGGTCAAACGTGGTTTTCAGGAAATAAACTGCAGATTAGAAGTTCGATCAATTGATGACATAACAATGATCATTGTGTGTTGTCAACTATCTCCATTCTCTGAGATTGCATTGTTCAACTGGGCAATTTCAAATGTTAGGAAGGGAAGCGTGCTTGAGAGAATGCACAGGCAGACATTTTAAGTGTTTAAATTCCGGCACGTGGTACCACATGAAAATTAGGTCAAAATTTCAGAAATATTAAAAAAAGCTGATAGGCAAGCCAAACAAAATATTTACGGCCAAACCTCTTCTGATAACTGTCAAATTCTCACAATTTCGCCGCAAGGCCAAGTTCCCAACCCTGATTTCAATACCAACCTAATAATTTTCGTGGAGAAAGCGCTTTTTGCAAGACGTTGGAAGTTTTTCCATCAAAACAAATGTGTAATGAAAAGTAAACATAATCGTTCGGAGCCTTGACCTTATTGCTTGTAAAATTTGAAACTTTTAGTACCTTGTTTTCTTAATTCCCGTTAGTTACGACAAAAAGTATTAACGATTTTCCTGACGAGCCAACGGTTTGTGTTTAAACCTCGTTAGATGTTTGGATAGAACGATTGTCACTGGTTTTCCAGTGAAGTAAGAATTATTTTGATACTCGTGGAAAAAAGAAGTAAAAACGCGTACCGTATAATGTTGTTTGCTGAAAAGATTAAATGTGCTTTTAAGCGCTCGTGATATTGTGCGTTCATAATATTTTGCGTTCATGAAAGCGGCGGTACGACGACAAAGGAGATTGAAGAGCGTTTAAGGCGCTTAACGCGACTCGTTATTTGACCGCAGCGCGCTTTCCAATGAGAGCCGCGTTGAAAGGTCAAAGTCGAACTCGGGCGATGGTATATTGTTGAAGGTGAATATTGTTTTGCTCGCAGTGTCGTTGGAGAACGTCTTGGCAGACGTGAACGGGATCAAGACAGGCATGAGCATTACCAGCAATGAGTACGAACACCACGAGCATCCAGTGCTGAAGCAGTTCCTGCAATCCTCGCAGGACAAGGCTAATAAGGTTCGCGTTTCGCAAATACGATATAGGCGAGCAGTTTCAAGCATCTGGCCACTCTATATAGCCTGTACCTCGCAACAAGGTTTGCAGAGTTCCCACACGGTATTGAAAGTATTGAATTGTGAAATCGGTTTTCAGGACCTTGAACAAGTTTGAATTTGGCCAAAATGTACATGAAGTATTGAACAAGTATCGAAATTCTAAATTCAACCATTTGATTATTCAAATCTTGTTCTCTGTTGATGACAGTTTTGCAGATGTTTTTTGCATTGTGTTCCACGAGTAAAATTTTCGAAAAATTAAGCTAAATAATGGTATTGATGTCTTTTAATTTATTATTGAAAAGGTATTGAAAAAGTATGTAAAATGTTTTTTGAAAATGTGTGGCAAGCCTGGGCTTGTGAAATTAATGAAATGGCCGACTCTCGCTTCCCTCTTACCTCTTTTCTGCGGCGCCTTCTTCAGCCTTTTTTTTAAATATAGATTCTCCAAGACGCACAGACAGCCAAAGAGGCGTACAAAAGCGTGGTTGAGTACTTCGGGGAAAGCCCTAAAACGATGCCGCCCGAGACCTTCTTTCCGATGGTGAATCGCTTCGTCAAAGCTTACAAGAAAGCGGAGAAAGATATCGAAGATTGGAAGTTGGCTGATGTGAGTACAAGTTCCGGCCGCCCATTGATCAGCATTTTTTCGCAGTTTTGTCGAGTTCTTTTTAGGCAATGAATTCCACAATAACCTTCACTATGAAGTCCATCACGACTTAATACTTAAATATAAGAAGCTCTTGTGATGCTTTTGTCTTGTTCCGGTTACAACTAACTGCTACAATTATTAAAGCGTTTAAAAAGTTTTTGGAGACTTCAAGCGAAGCAATTTTTTGAGCCTTTCGTGCTGTCACAGGCCTTTCGTGCTGTTTGTTAGATAGAGGCAAGAATGCTCTCTTTATCTCAAGATACCAAAATCCTGATTGTCAAACTCGGCATCATTGAGCCAAAGAATAAATAATCTTTGACATTAGCGCGAATCTCGGGTTTCTGTCGTTGATCGAAACTCCTGGAGTGTTGCTTTCACTTTTGACTCCAGGACCCCACCCCCAAGGTACAACTCGTCTGTGCTAAAAACCCCGCTATTTTCCCACTTGCCGCTGTACCCGTGTGAAATCGTGAATCAGCTTGTGCGGCTTTTGCAGTTTCAAATCTATTTAGGGCGGCGATAGCTCAGTGGTAGAATGTCCGCCTCTCGCTTCGGAGGTTGCGTGTTCGATCCACGGCCACCGGATGACTCGTCGTAGCGATCTTTGGGGAAGAGCGTGAGCACCTCAACCGCTTCAGCTAGAAGCAAAATTCAGGCTTCGGCCTGCCGCTATTACGCCGTCATCAAAATCAAATTTGAAAATATATTCACTTGCAGGAAAAACGGGCTGAAAGAGAGCGCAAGGCGTACGAGGAGCAACAAGAGAAAGAACTGAAGCGAAAAATGAAAGAAGAGAAGAAGAGCGGGGAGCAGCAATTGATCAACGAGCTGAGGAGCAAACAAAGAAAAAACAGGAGAGCCGTGGAAAGTAAAGACGGTGCGATCGAAGACAATATCAACTGTAAGCACTTTGTAATGGAAGGAAGAATTCTGTGTCAACCTGTTCGCCTGCACTTATGTTCTTTGCATATGACCCCTTTAGTGGCAAAGCTTCGTCTTTTGCGAAAGGCTTGTTTTTTCGCGTATATTCAGCGTTGTCGAAAAATAATGGAATGTGATACAGGATAAGTTTTATGCTACCCAGCCATCCGTGATGTGTTTTAAGTCAGTGGTCCCCCAAACCCCGGGCCACGGACCAATTGGTACCGGGCCGCGAAATTGCAAATATATACTGGTGATGACACCACTCGCTTTTGGGGCATGTGGTTGATCGATTCTTCCCATGGAGGCACTGTTGCGTGCATAGAGCGAGAGCATTGGAGCATAAAGTAAATGTTGGAGATGGAGATATGGAGGATCAGGATCAGACGTGTTCTTCTCTTTATTAGGCGTGCGTCATAGAGTACTCCCGGGCTGCGGTAGAATTTCCAGTGTTGATCGGTCCGCGGTTGCGAAAAGGTCGGGGACCACTGTTTTGAGTCTTTTTTCCTGATATTTCTTTACATGCGCACAAGCTTCATTGTTCATCTGAAGCTAGAACAGAAATAAAACTGGACAAGAGGAGGTGATAGATCAGTGGTAAATGTTCGCCTCTGGACTGGACGGTTGGGCGTTCCATCCCCGGCCGCTGCGTGAATCACTGTAGCGCTCCTTGGGCAAGAGTGTTCACCCCAACTGCCCCGGCAAGAAGCAAATTTTAGCAAATCTGGTGGCCTGCCGCCACCAAAATCAAATCAACAAATATTTTCGGACGGATCAACCCGTTCACTTCTGTTAAAATCTTGCTCAGCCAGTATTTTGTTCTGATATTTGTTTCACTGCGCAGACATCAAATCTGAGCCGTACCGTCGCTCAGACACGATCCAGCGCAGCTTCAGGAAGAAGAGCAAACCGGAACCACTGCTCGCCCAGATGTCCACCATGCTGTGACGACGTCAGCGTGACGTCACTCGTGCGTGATGGTTTGCTTACGACGGGCGCGCTGTTCCCAAAGCGTCAAATGGCGTCACAGTGGGCGGCTGTGACGCGCGAGAAGAGCAACAAAATTCATGTGGACTGAAAACCAAACGGTGACAATCATCTGTTATTTGCCTTTTGTTACGTCATTTCCGTCGTTGATAGCGCGGTGCAGTTTCTTACCACAGCGATATGTATCCCGCGAGTTTTGCCTTGTTCCTTTGCTTCATATTTTGCCCTTTAAAAGGTAGTGGTCTTTTGGCAGTCATCAGCAAGTCTGACGTTAGTGTTCATTTGATGACGCGTCGCAGACACCAACGGTTTCTCCATTTTGTATGACGTCATATATGCGGTGACTGCGCGTGGTCGTTGGCGAAGAACGAAGAAAGCGAAATGTGTTTCTAGGTACGGTAGCTGACAATAGCGTTCGTTTTAGTCTGGTCTAGTGTGTTTTTATTTAACGGTATTTTGACTCAACTCAAATGTTCTTCGTATTATTTGCAATCATATCAACTTTCTGAGAACACTAGCAAACAAAAGCGTTTACCTCTTGAGCAAGTCACGGTTTCGAAAAATGCGTGACTTGGCAATGTCGAGCGTTGATTCGTTACCGTGTCTTGCATTTGGCATCATTTGAATTGCACAACGTCATAACCAAGGTGGTCGGGCAAAGGTCGCTCAAGAAATTCAAATACAAACGTGCAGTTTGCCGATATCTCCAAGTTCCGCGTATAACGCCTCCGTCTCGACAGTCATGCAACGTCACAACTCATCTGTTTGTTTCGTGTACCGTGACGTCAGTTCACCGCATCCTCCCACAGGCCTTGTGTGTTGTTTGGGAGACAACACGTAAGCTGTGCTCGCGTGAGATCCGGTACACTGCAGCATGTTCCTATTGCAAACCAGTCTATACACAGTGTTTTCCGCAGTGTGTGCGTCCGCATCGGCATGGCCCTGGTACGTTCCCTGTAGATACCCGTGCCTTCCCTGTGCGCTTTGTACGCTGTTTTCTTTATTTTCTTCTCGATTTCGTTATGCAGGACTGTTCAAACGCAACAACACGCCGCTCTGTAGCAACGACCTTGCACCACTGACCGTCCTTTTGTTCCCAAACTGTTGTCGTACAAAACGACCGATTGTTGCGTGATAAACAGTATTTACTGCTCCCTTTTAGCGGCAGCAATACGTCTTAGGCGGGACCTTTCAGCAAAAGCATGTTTGTAATTGTTACGTGCACAATGCTTGTTCGTTGCGAAACACACTTTGTTGCATTCCTCGTAAAGATCTATTTAATTGACCGCAGTTCTTGTTTTGCCGCAAACCTTTTTTTTGCTGTATACGTGTTTGACCCAATAAAGTAACTAAAACAGATTATCCGCTGCCAGTCCAGGCCACTTTGCGATTGTGCAGTGATTGCTAGAGGTAAATAGGCTATCAGCCACTAGCTTTAATTCAGGTAGATAGGTTTGAAGCTTTATTGGAATGGTCAGCTGGAATTAGCCTCGTATCAGCAGGCGCGAGTTACTGCTCCTTCCAATTTATTCCACGAATTACTCGAAACGCCGCTGTTTCGTGGCGGGAGTGCCTCTCGATCAGGACATGTTTTGACCGTGTGATGGATACTCCTCACGTGCTAGCTCAGGGGCTCTCAACCTTTTCCCGTTAAGTACCCCGAGTCATACAACGATCGACCCGAACCCGCCGGTTAGCTGGCAAAGCCGTGGATTTCACATGGTTGCATCACAACAACGCAAGATCAGGCAAAATCCACGCGTAGTTTTCAATCGGCACTTATTTTCCTCTAGTATAGGATATAAAAAAAATAGGAACACATGAAAACTCAACTGCCATCCAAGTACCCGTGGAATCTTCCCGTGAACCCCTGGAGTTCGCGAACCCCAGGTTAAGGGACGACTGTGCCAGCTAGCAGCTCTCCATTTAGGAGCTCGTCTAATTACGCAGAAATCCATCGCGTCTGGAGGACCAACCGAAAATGCTTTGTGACAAGTCCTCGGGTACGTCATCATGAATTCGTGGTTCCAGTCACTACCAGATGCGGCATCAACTCCGTAGGACTCGTCACAAGATCGTGCGAAACCTGTCTCGTGCACACCCGGTCCAACATAGCTTCGAGTTTAGCGAAGAAAAAGTTTTCTGACCATCACGACCCTATGCAGGGATCAGTATTTTACGACCTCGGGTGTGAACTTATTTCAAAATGACATTTTTTCGTTGCTCAGAAATATGTCTTCCTGCCTCTCCGCAGTTCTTGCTTCCAACCTATTTTTTTACAACGTTGGATCATATTTGTGTTTTTAAAAATTCCAAAGCGAGCACGTTGGGTTGATTCGAATCTACCGAAAGTTGACATGCTATAGCGAAGATCGCAGTAAGAAAGGAATAATGGTTGAGCACTTTGCTGTAAATTATGTGAAAGCAAGACGCACGAGGAAAACTCCATCTACGTATAGGTTTTAATGTCTAGCTGGGTTTTGTTTTTCAGATCTACTTTAGATCTGACTTAAAAAACAGTGTTGGCGAAGTTTAAGTCAGGTTCACAAGATTGTGGTGATGGTCACAACAGTGACGCACACACGCGAATCATGTTGCTATTTGTTTGCATAAGAAACCTAGTTTCGTGTATTAACACATCTTCAGTTCTGCGCAGCCAATACAAAAGTTACTAGCGAATGTTGGCATCGAAACAAAAGCAGAAAAACCACGTGTTGATGCCGTGACCAGTTCTCAACAGTAGATCAATTTCGCCAATAGCCTAAAGAGTTACCCTTCCTAGAACTATTCAACCAAACATGCTGCTGCACTCAGTGCCGGATTAACAATTGTAGCAATTGCTACGGGCCCCGCGCTTTTGGGGTCCCCGCGGTCTTTTTTGTTAAATTTTTCTTTATTATATGCAAGGGCAGATATTAGATTTTAGGTGCCCGAAGCAAACTCTCAGAAAGGGGCCCTGTATTTTACCCATGCTAGCAGTAGGGAACCGGGGATTGAGCGGTCCCGCTCTTTTCTTTGTTTGTTTTTTATATTCAGTGCTCAAAAAATGCCCATTTTATCAGTCAAGCGTATCATTGAAATGCCCTACAGTTGATGACGTCACAAGCACTCTTTCAGACCTTTGGCCCCTGTTCCCCAGGTTCCCTTGTCTTCCCCAGGACTCCTCTGTCTGTCCTCAGTTTCCCCTCCCTGTTGCATTGTCAGTCTGTGTCGAGGTTTTGTCTTAGAGTCGAAACATGCCAATGCTCATGAGCAAAGGTATTTTGTCAATCTGGAAGGATTAGTCGTTTGTCATCATCAGAAGAAAGGGCGATCTTATTCACTTGCTCTGTAAAGACTTCGTGATGACGACTCCGAATCACGTTCATTGGTCTCAGCTGTTGTCTTCCCGAAAATAAACAATTTTTATAATCGTTTGATGTTATTTCTTTATTTACAACATATTTTTTCACACCTTTACATTTTTTGAATTCATCACCATCCATATCAAAGGCATATGATTTGGCACGCAGTCCAACAAATTCAGATATGATCTTCCCACCAGCCTCGTCCTTGAACATCCCAGGGACTTTTTTGTTAAGTCTCGGAAGTTTTGAATTCTCAAAGTTGGAGGTATCAAACTTTTCTTTGATGTCTTCTCGGATATCTTTGAAGAAGTCTTCTGTATGCATTTCATACATCAAATAATCCGTATCAGTCATGAGCAATTTCGCTTTTGGTCCATAATTTTTCTTGATGTATTTATAATGAAAATCATACATCAGAGTTTTTGAGATATCGAGGATTGACATCCCAAGATAAACTGGCTTGTTGAAAACGAGTTCCGTTTTTTTCATGTGCACTGCAACAAGATCTTCAGTGAAGATTGTCGTTCGTTCATAATTCGGTTTCGAAACAAGCTTTTCAGCCGATTTATCATCCGTTCGGAGTCGGATATACGCCCTGTTTCGGATGTTCTCCATGGTTTTTCCGAACACTGAACTGTTCATGAGTTTGAAGAAATCTTTCTCAAACTCGCTGGAAGCTTCTGTTCGAAGATTCGTGTTCAACTTGATGTAAGGTTTTAACCATGCATCTTCAGTGAATGATATCCCACGGCGAAATTTCGTGAGATTCATCCCCATCTCAAGATATTGTTTGAGATTCCGATGATGGAGAACATACTTGTCCTTCTTTCGTAAAGTTGGAATAAGTTTTTCAACTTTGTTCACAACAATCCTTTCTGGTGCGTGAGGATAATCGTTGTGAAGTTCTTTCGGATACATCCACAGCCTTCCTGGGAGGAAATTTCTCGCCAATTTTCCAAATGACTTTCTGTCATGTTCACAACAATCCTTTCTGGTGCGAGAGGATAATCGTTGTGAAGTTCTTTCGGATACTCCAGATCAACCAGAGCCGGATTAAAGGGTAGGGGGCCCGGGGCAATTTTTACTGGAGGGCCCCTATGACGTAATTAATGACGTCATCGTTTGTAAAAGTTATGTTTTCGCTGATTAGCAAGGT
>Ga0210059_1000093_pt1 | contig 75439 bp, 46 predicted proteins | sample Ectturendosymbi2_FD_188042 | JGI IMG/M metagenome (GOLD analysis project Ga0210059, IMG submission 188042) | Ecteinascidia turbinata endosymbiont from Florida, USA - Sample 2 (SPAdes) (version 2) | ecosystem: Host-associated > Tunicates > Ascidians > Unclassified | place: Key West, Florida...
GACCTGCCAGTTAGTTTGTTTATGGTTCTCCACGCCTTGCGGTTGGAGTGCGAGAAGTCGATGGAATTGACAGCTTCCTCCCATCGCTCCTGCTTCTTCTGCCCAAACCGAGATAGTAGGGACGAAGCAACTCTATCAGAGTCAGTACCCACTGGAGCTCGGGTGAAGGAGCGAAAGAGGGTCTCGCACCCTTTGTACCAGCATGGCACATATTTCTTCCGACAGCCACGTGGGATACATTGTTTGGCAGCAGATAGTAAGCTCTCGCAAAAATCCTGGTAAGCCCTCTCAATGTTTGATGTGTCCGGAGGTGGCAATCTCTCAACGGATTGACCTGTGAGAAGGCAAGAGCGCTTCCAATAAGCTTTGCGAAAGTTCCAACGCTTCACCAGATCGCGGTGGACAGGAAAGTTGAGCTTCGGTGGCGTTATGAGGGAAGGTCGATGGTGTGACCGCGGGAACTTTCCAAGAACAAGTCTGTCCGTCAGTCGGCTGTCCTGGCCGAAACTCGCGAAGGCCAGGTCTGGGTTGGTACCGACGTTCCATTTCTCGCTTATCGTGGCTGATGACCAAGTCAAAAATTATTTTCAAGTTTCAAGAGTTGCTGTGACGGAAGCAGAAAATACCTGCATTTGAATATAAGACTAAGGTGTATGCTGCTTCCCCATAGCGGTGACAAGTTCTTGGAGAACGTGCTGATCTGGGACTCTGGATCAAACTTTCACACCATATTTAAATGAAACGCTTTTTTCAACACTCATAAATCAAGAAATCCGCTTGAAAAATTTTATCAGAAATAATCGTAAATGATATTGTTCACAACAAAATTTATTTATTTAGCAACTTCAAATAACAGCATACTCAGGTTTACAGAGCAATGTTCGGCAATTGTAGTTCTTTAAATGATGTGCATACATGGCCAGGCAAAACATTTGCAGACCATTTGTTTGCTTTTAGCGCGAATTATAATCACTTTTTCTTCAACACATTTAGGTTAACGGTTACGCGAGAAGAACATCTGGTAAATCAGTCTGAAAATAACTTTGTTCTGGGTCAGGATAATGTGGTTATGTTGAATGATCCTGTTGTTTTCGATGATTTTGTTTAAAACCACTTTGAAAAGATACGATTGAGCAGACCATACCAAATCTCCAAGGAAGAGCAGAACAGTGAATTGTTGAGTGTTGCAGGTTACCTAAACTAAAGTAATGCATGATAAAAAGATATCAAACCAAAATGTACCACGGCCTGGAGCGATCTACAGCGGCCGACACTACAGGCTTATCGCGGTCTACCAAGCCGCAGGCATCCCGGGTTCTCCTGAGACCTACTAAAATCTAGACCTGCGGTACATGGCTTATTACACACTATAAGCTCGAGTACTAAAAAGGGATTCACAAATGTCATCTTCTTTTCTCATTCCTCGGAGTTATATTGCATTCCTTATGCTTTACGTGGCTCTTCAGTGGCAAACCCTTTTATAAATGTAAGGGCCGATGACATACAATACATTACAAATGATTCTGGACGTTCAAGTGAACTTTTTTAGTAAATTTCTCAGCCATTTTGATCATAAATACGGCATATGTCGTCTCCTCTGTACACAGGATCAAAAAGTGTGCTTTTCGTGATCTGCGATCCAGAAAACCTATGTATGGTTGCGTAGGTGGCGGAACCGGGGGGGGACGCATGGACCTAGGCCCCACACTTGTTTTCTAGGAGGTCTGTTCACCCACTTTTAAATTCCGAATTTTGCCTGAATAAGTTTACGTGACACAATTAGTAAGAACAACTAGTATTATTTATGTGCTCAAGTCAGTGTAGTGTACACAAGTAGGATGTAGTGTAGATAGGGGTCGTTGAGGGTTCACAAAACATTGCAAAAAATTTCTTGAACATGCTAACAAAAGTTAATGACGTCATATATCAATGCTTGTGGCGTCACAGTTGCCAATTCAAACCACAAAAATTGTCTATAGTTTTTGACTTGCACTTGTGCCCCCCCACTTTGAAAAAGGTTCCGCCATCCAGGTATGGTTGCACTGCACGCAATGCTGCGACGTTACTCCTGGAAAATCGTGGTAAATAGTAAATTTAGACGCCATTTTTAGTGAATTAGTATTTTAAGGGGCCAAACGTGGTTGGTTGAAGGTCGAAAATACCATCGAATTCGGATTTACAATCTAAAATGGCTGCCCGCCATTCTTTTGGTGGGGCATGCAAATTCAGATTGAATGAGTGAATTTGTGCTCACTCTTACAGGTTTCAACTGTCAAATTGAACAGCAATACGCAGCCGAAATATACAAACGTTTTCCCTAACAATGTGGACGTCAGAAATATTTTGTTAAATGAGAAACGTTTGCCGTGTACGTTGAAAACTATTGTGCCCTATGTTAGGAATAGCGCTTGTATTAAAAATGGATGGCTTTTTTTTGCAGCTTCACTTACATTAAGAAATGAAACAAGGTAGTTCGACATTCAGGGTTTTGGGAATTTCACAACTACGCACCTAGCCGCGTAATGTTTTGCCGCTAGCTCTTCCTAAAAATATCATGTCTTCCGTTTGCATTTAAGAAAGTACTTTTTCGATTAATTATTAACGTAGACTGACGACCACAGGTGACCATCGGAAAAAAAGTTGTTTTAAAAATTGAGAACTTTGCTGTACTTGCGAAAGGTAATCGCCAAACAAATAGGTTGGTTTAGCAGCAAAGGAAGAAAGCCCTGGAACTGACATGGCTTTTGAACTGTAACGTTCTGAAATGATGGTCTTTATTTAATACAAGTGCTTGACAGCCAACACTGTTTATGCAGATTTTTTCGCTTGGTTTACCAAAATTGTTGTTGTTTTTGTTTACCGGCAATTTCGCCCATTTGTACACGCCACCTTCTTTTGCCGGTCTGCAGTACGCCCACCAGTAGCAAGGTGCCAAATTTACTCTAGTGTCGCATGTCTAAGCACGCAGTTTCATTTTTTGCTTTTTCACAAAAAAAAGAGCGGTGAAGTCATAGACGTAGCCAGAGGGGACGAATGGGAAATGACCCACAAAATTTCTAGCGTATCTTGTTTTGTGCTTAGAGAGGCGGTATTCCAAACCAGAGATGAGCGGAATGTCAAATATGGCGATCCAGATCCAGTCCTGATTTTTTAAAACTCTGTCAAAGTTCAACCACAGTCCAATTTTTTCTCAAAGTTATGATCCAAGTCCAAATTAAGTTCATAAAATTTGAAAAATGGAGCCTTTTCACAATAAAAAGTGCTGCATTTCGTTTCCATTAACTCAGTCCAAATCCGGTCCGGTTAAAAATTTTGAAGAAATTTACAGTCCGGGTCCAATCCAAATTCAACAGAATGTGCTATAGTTCGGATACAGTCCAATCCAAGTCCAGCCCAATGCTCATCTCTGTTCCAAACCAAGTACTGTTTCTCGCTTAAAGTCAAAATACGGTATTTTGCCCCTCCCAAAATTTTGGGCTGGCAACACCACCGGGTCAAGTCCTGCACAGCTCACACTGAATTGCTTTTGATTTACCAATCCGCGTATCGATCTCCTTGTTCTGCCTTCCGTCACTCGTGACTGCCGCCCCAAAGTGCATGAAAGTCTCCACCTGCTGCAGTGTATTGCCACTCATGTGCAGCGTATACGCTACCTTGGGTTTCTGGATAGAAATGATACCTCGGTCTTTTTAGTACTGATTTCCAGTACTAAAAGGTTTTCTGTGTGGTTGCACGCAGCAGAAAACCAATCACGTGTATCAAGTATATGTTGGAAAGTATGGAGACCCTGTTCAGAGGATGAAAGCAGTATCAAATCTTCTGCAAAGAGCAAACGATTGATCCTGGCGCTTCCAACAGTGACACCCTCGTCGGCTCGGCTGTGAACCGTGTTAATTAACTTCGCCGACACGGACACAAACATCTGAGCTGGAATGCAATGATTTGACGGCCAGTAAGAGGCAGCTGTCAGCAGAGCACTCCCGCAGTACTCCCCAAAGCCTTTCGTAAGGAACCCGGCCTTATGCTTTGTCGAGGCGACAAAATATGTGCAGACGTCTCTGGCATGCTCCCAAGATTTCTCGAAAATTTGCTGGAAATATTTTTTCAAGACACTTACCATACACTTTTCCAGGGAGGCTGAGGATAGAGATGCCTCGGTAGTTAGAGCACTCTCTTCTGTCTCCCTTCTTGTGTATTGGGAAGATGATCACGCCATTTTGCCAATCTTTCGGAGCTCTTCCAGAACACCAGGCAACTTGACACACACGAGTCACTGAGTCAGCCAAAAAAAAACTTCTCTGTTCAAGGATTTGAGTACTTCAAGTCGGATTTCATCGCAGCCTGCAGCGTTCCCAGCACTCAGCAATTTGGCACCTCGGACACGCCGGATGATTTGCCAGAATACTTTTTTGGCTTGCCAGTAATTGGACTCTTGCTTATGTCCGAAATTTTCCTGCTTTGTTCTGAAACCAAAGTTTGCAGACTGATTTCTTTGCTCGAATAGCATCTTTCACCATCTTTCCACCAAGGGATGACTTTTTTGCTACTATTCGCCACACCAATTCGTTTCCGTCTTCACACCCGAGCAACAGATGAAGCTGCAGCTGCTTTGAACAGCTGCCACTCCGCCTCTACGTCCACCGTGCATTCCGGGAGCTCTCGAAACGATGATAATACGCTGTCTGCAGTGGTCTTTCATACATCATTGTCCACCGGGGCCTCCCACTTTGAGGACCTCCCAGACCTGCCCGTTGGTTGGTATTTCAAGACGTAATTGCAGACCACCAGGTGGTGATCGAACGACGGAACGACGGTTCTGCCCCCCTTTTGACACGAAAGTCTAACACTGATTGGAAGAAATCAGCTGAAACTATGCAGAAATCAGTGAGTGACCTTTGTCCCAAAGAATCTCTGTACCAGATGTGCTTGTGCAAATCTCTGTGTTGGAAGAAAGTGTTCATGATGCACGGTGCCTCGTTACAGCACTGTTGCAGCAAGATCCTTCTTACACAGGGAGCGGTCTAATAACTTCAACCTCAACATGCACACCTTTCCTCCTAGTTGGTGAGGACTAACAACTGTTCCCCGTTCTGACATCAGCGAGAGTTAAACATGCTTTGATTCCACAGTGACCTTGACTTCATGTTCGCAGCCGTGTTTGCCCGAGGAAATCATGACATCACTTGCGCATTTCAAAAGCAAGTTCAAACATAAATGAACCTGAATACGTGTGATTGTCAGATTGTTGACATACAAAGATTGTGAGGCAATGTTGCGTTGAACTACGAAGCTTGTAGGTGAAATAGACTTTTACAGAAAAAAAACGATTGTTACGTGCAGAAACACAACCACAGTGCTAACCTCTCAAATATCAAGAAATCTACTTCATCTGCTTACTCACTTCACGCGAAAAGGTAAATGTGTCTATTTTTCCGGCGTGGGCATTTTTTCACTGCTGTTGCGAGACATGCAGCATCCATGGTAAAAGTCACTTTCTGCGTTACTATAAAGATTCGATATAATTAAAGATGTAAACACCAAAGACACATTTTCTGGCAACGGATCAGTTTAGCATGAGATAATGCTATCATGCTTGCTTAATAATTGCTGATTTTGTTTGAGCGCGCCCTGGGTAGACGAAATATTTGAGGGAACGCTGGTCGCGTAAAACTTTATTTTGTGCAAATTCATTGAGGTTGCGCTCAAGGCTCAGTTAGCAGCAAAAATAACATTTTTCCAGCTTTCGTTAAGATTCAAGATGTGAATTAGATATCTTTGAAACGACATCTTGAGGTCCTGGGACCTCACCAAATAAATAAAAAAACATCTGCCATGCCAGGCAAACCTTTCCACGGACTTATTCTCAGTCCGTTCTCTGCAAAGTACCAAAATTTTGTTTTTGCGGGCTACATCGATTTTAATCAAACGAAATTGACGGTAAAAATATCCGAAAATTTTTAAATGATATTGGACCAGCAGAAGCACGTTCAACTTCGTATATTTTCCAGGTTGAGTTTTTCCCAAAAATCTGTAGCTTTCACTAAGTTCGTGCTTAGAAGGGAAACAGAGGAAGATTACAAAATGCTGCAAGTTGATCGGCGTGTTTTGTGATATTTTCCTAGGTGCGGTTAGATGTGTAGACAGCGCATAGAGATGAATTAGACAATTTTTTATCAGTTTTAGGCTTATTATCCTGTTAAGAACACTATGCAGCAAGGTATCGGTTGCTAGGCAGCAGCTTCACTACCTTGTCTGTGTGGAAAAACCTCGAGAACAGTGGTTCCCAAACTGTTTTGAGCGCGACCCAAATCGGAGTTTGGTGAACATCTCGCGGCCCAATCCTCGAACAGCGTATGTTAACATGAAAAAATAATGATTGCATGGATGATTTTTCGCAGTGAGTTGCTAAACTCGTTTTCAATGTCAGCAATATACTATTTTGATGCAAAAATTAGTCTGTGATGAAAGAGATTGGGAGAACTTGAAAAGAGGAAAACTGAATTGTTAAAATATACAGTCCAGGTTTGGATCGCCTCGCCGCGCCCATTTTTGACGATCCTTCGCGAACCTTGTTTGGGTCGTGACCCATACTATGGGAACCACTGTGCAGAGTGGTAGACTCAGTATACGAGATTGGATGATCATCGCTTTGAAAAAGCTTCCAAAACGAACCCGGTTAAGGGTTAGGGTCACTTAATTTCCCCGTAATCAGCAAATTGCATTTCGCATTCCCGAGAGAGTCCCGTAGTCTCGTGGAAAAGCTTATCCAACATGTTGAGGGAAGGTTCAGCTGCAGTGGCCTGGCAGAGTGGGAGTGTGTTCTCCACTTACCTATCGGTGATGGAACCCCATCACCAGCTGCAGTTTAATGTCATGTCCAGGTCTTTTACTGCAGTCTGCTTTCTATATTAATATTTTCTATGGTGAAAATAGCGTAGGAAAATGAAGAAAGGACGTGAAGTAATGCCAAGATCGTTGTGTATGCCAGCTGAATTACTAGGAGGCATTTGACTATGAGGAAGAATGGTAATATTTTGATGTTGATGCTGCCAACTCGGGTAGGCCTATTACCAGTTGGAACGCAAAACCAAGAGGCCTCATTACAATTTGGTTACACGTCAATTTCGCAACAAGGCGTACACGGCACTTTCGCCTAAAATAGAGTGCAATTTTGTCCATTGATTCTGATGGCCATTCAACAACGATAACATTTGTGGACCATTGATTTGGTCAAAGTAAAATTCGTCTTAATGACGATATGATGCTCCCTATTTGTTGACATTACAAGTTGACATCATGGCCAGTTTCAGATTAAAAATGATAGCAAATGTAGCAATTTCTAAGAGCCCCGCGGTCATTTGTTTTAAATGTGTATTTTATTACATGCAATATCAGAATTTAGATGCCCGAGGCAAACTCTTAGAAATGGGTCAAAATATTTTACACAAGCTATTCAGACAGTTTATTCGCTCAAAGAAAATTAATTCTTCATTTTTTCTGGGAATTAACTTCTGCTTGAAAGTCCATTTCACATTGTAAATTGTTTGAAGTCACTTGATTTTAAATTGCTCTTTGTCTACACATTAAAGTTGTTGAGAGGCCCGTTTGGCGCATTTGCATATAATTTTTGCTTTATTTTGAGAAAGATATTATTTGTTTCAGAATTTAATGTGGCTCTAGCTAAGTGATCAATATACGTTGTAACAAAACAAGGCAAAAACTAAGTGAGAAATTCTCAAAAGGGGCCCGAGACGACCGCCTCATTTGCCTCCCCTAATATGCACCTTGATTATAGGAGCAGATTTTTTTCAGCCCAAGCCATTACCAATTACGCGAAAGTTTTCAATTGAGTGCTTTTGCATTAGACTACTGTGATTTGAAAATTAAAGGATTTTACAGATATTTGTAACATTATGGGACCACTCAGGCAATGAGGCGAAAGCGCAGCAATTTCCAGATTTTCCTTGATTGTGTTCTTATGAATGGCATTAAAAATACTATTACATCACATTAACCTGTTCTGTGAGTTGCGTTACCTTTTTGTTACTTCAAAATGATTTGGACAGTGGCGCCAAACCTACATTTTTGCCTCAGATCTGGGATTTCAATGCCTTTCTGGGTTTTTCTTCCGAAGATCTGGGGTTTTAAGATTTATGGGTATGATTTATTAAAATTCTTATCTCTAGTCTCATCTTCCTTTATCTTTTTTATCAAGGTACCTTAGTCTTCAGCAAAACTGATAAACAAGCAACTAACCCCCATAAGCTGTAACTATTAGGCTAGCTATAGTTAATATTGCAATGAGTTCAAGTGACAGAGATACTAATGAAGCAAGCAGTGGCGTACGCAGAAAATTTTCATGGGGGTGTCTTCCAGTGGCATATGGTTGTCAGCTGTATTTAGTGTGCGCTCTTTGTGACGTCACAATTTGACGTCATGTTCATGTTTCCAAATCAACATTTCGGCGAAGTTTGTTGACATAGTAGGCATATTCTTCTACACGCACTCCCATTATTTTACGTGTCATTGAACTGAATATAAACTATCAGCGCTCCAGGTTACGATATTGGAGGAAAATAAACTCAATGCTACGATATAGCAGTTCATAAATAAAAAAAGCCAGGCTGCTTGTTAAAACAGGGGAGTAAAACAGACTCATCACTACGTCAGAGCAATTTACAATGGCAAAATGAGGCTGCACTAATGTCTTTTCGAATATGAGCAGTCGAGCATGTATACAGCTGGATTCGCTGGCGTACGCTCCGGTTTAAAAGATCGAATCTTGCTAAACTACACAAGAATTGAGAATGCGCATAAAGTACACAAGAAAACTTTCAATTTTTGGTTATATATAGAAGTCCAATAACTTTTAGTTTACCCTTTTCCCTGCTGAGTCATTATCAAATGCCTGAATGCTTCTGTGTTAACAACTGCTGTATTTGAGCTCGTGCAACAGTTCTATCATGCTACAGAAATTAGTAATGAAGTCAGCGCTTGCGCTGATCAGCCTTAGCAGACAATATAAAGAGAATTGTTTCGGATAACGTGAACTATCGCGGAACACAATCCTAAACATGCGTAGTGGACGAAAGGTCTGCAAAAAGTGGTGAGATAGTTTCTGGACGCAGACGATAACCCGGATTTCCCATCAAAACGTAATTATTACTTTTTGGCCCATTTACCATGTTCCTTGAAATCTGCATGCAAATTCATTCCGTGGTATTTGCATTAAGTCGACAAATTAACAAGCAAAAAGTATGCGAAAACAATTAATCTACTTTGCGAGGCTAATAAAGTTTTTGTAAAATATCAAGCTCAAGGGGGGGTTAACCCCAACCCCCTTGCGTACGCCCTTGGAAGCAAGCCCGTAGAAAAGATGAAGTGGTCTACACAGCAATTATAAAGTAGGGTGGTTGAAAGATACAGATCACAAAGATTAGCTACAGAAATACACTGGGAATAAAGATCTGATTATTGCAAATGTTGCCAGATCACTGTCAGAAATGCAAGCAAGTCCATGTTACTGTGGTATAAGAGTTCCGACAGACACAAAAGTTCATTAGAAACGTTACAGTATGTAGTCACTCGCATGTTTTGTGACTTACAGATGCCCAGGTATGGCAGATAGCAGATAGATTGATCTAATTTTGTGTCTACCTGGGATTTTTTGTTCAAATCTGTTTTTTGGTGAGTATATATGGCTTTTTCAACAAATATTATTGGCAGCTTCGGATTTGGCATTTACTCACTAGTCATCGGGTAGTGTACGTGGAGTTTTGTTTACAAATGTGGGAAATGATTTGAGCATTTATTTAACTCTCATGGTGACCAACTGCAGTGGCGAACGCTCATTTTCTAAACTTAGGATGATAGAATGAACAAAGGAGCACCATTAGACAAAATAAGCTGAACAGCCTGATTCTAATTAGTAGGCTCTTGAACATGAAGGTCTTATGTGAAATAGACACTACCAGTATCATAAACAAATTTGCTATGGCAAAATCTAGAAAATGCAATCTTAACTACTAGGTTTGCTGCTTTTGACAAATCGACTTCGACATTTATGCGTAGACTCCCCTGTCTAGTCTACTGTAGATATAGCAATGATCAAATTTGTTGCTGAGTCGGAAGCATTAATAACTGTCTCAGTACTTGTGAGTTGTGCAGTAATGTAGTCGTTCTTGGCCACGAGTTACGTATATAGGCCTACCTTTTTTAGTAAAAAAAGTTATGTAACCCATAATGTCCACCAGTTGCTATTTAGGACCAGGTTTTTCGTACTTACAAAATTCAGTATGCTAATGGCAGTCACATGGATGTCCACAGAATTTATGATTTAACAGTTGTTCACTTTGTTCAAGTGTATTTTTAACTTGAAGCCCCGCGCTGTTAATATGCTGTAGGCCCCGCGTCACCTTAATCCGGGACTGGCCAAGGCAAATGTCTGCGAGGCCAGTTGTTAACTGTTCTACTTGGCAACACTTTTTTATGCCTGGAGAAAATGTTCGATCGTTTTCCTCCAAATGACCAACAAGTTTTGTGCTGATGATATCATTTCGCAGTACTCGCAAGTTTATTTCTTAAACCTTTAAGGTCCTTTAGGTTTTAGGATAACTTAGTCAGCACGCATTGTGTACTTGGATAACTATACATTGCTTTTAAAGTAACACGTAAGCAGTAACTTCTGGTGTGATTGACAAAACGTAATCAAAAGTTGAAAGAGAGCAATTATTGAAAATGTACGGAATTGAACTGCTGCTCTAAAATGTGCACATGCTGAAACTTTCTTCAGGTTTCTCTTTTGCGATTCTTTATAAATCTCAGAAGGAACTGGATCTTCATTTCACAAAACGTGTTTATATGAAATGGACAGGTGCACATCTGATAGGCCTATGGCTATGCGTAGACATAAGCTGCATATAAATTTATTCCAAAATACAATATGAGGTCTAAACCCACCAAATGAGTGATTCTAAGCTGTTTAAATCATTAGGCCTAATAAGGATTTGTAGGAACAATTAGAAAATGAAGATACAGTAAATCACTCCTTGCAACGCCAAAGTGAGCGATTAATTCTATGTGGGCTAATGCAAACGGTACTGGACGCATCTCCTGTCGCGTCGCGTAAACTAGGTACTCATCGATCAATACGTCTAACAAAAGCTAATTGTGCTTTTTTATCAAATGTTGTTAACAAAAGTTTGGAAGGTATTTATTTACCACAGCGTGGTCCAACTGCTTTTGACCTACGTGCCGTTTACAAAACTGTGACAACTTGCTGGCCGATTCCAGCAACATGATGTATAAAACAACAGATTCACAAGATTTAAAACTAAAAAGGGAAAGAAAGTGAGTGCGTCACTGAAATTATTACAAAAAGTAAATAGCAATTCACTACAAATCTCTATCAGTGGGAAGTTTGTGGTCGAGGCTTCTCTGGCACTATCGTTCCTTTATCAATACCAATGTTAGTGGTAGCAAGTCGGAGACTATCGTCCTATGTTTCGTCTGCCAATTTATTTCTGTTTTTAGGTTTGACTTGCTTCATCGTAGAAAATGTACTCTCACACACGTATGTGTTTTGAAACATCGAGTGCATTTTTAATGCATAATCTTCCACTTTGGAAAATCTCTTTGCTAACTGATATCCAGAAGTTCTCTAAAATAGTTTAACGTCGTCAATATTGTACATTTTCATTAAAAGATGTTATGCTTGTTGTAATTAAATTTACTGTAACATTCACACAACATTATATCAATACCGAGAAAGCTCGCGGACTTTAAAAATTCTAAAAAAAATTCGGGCCGCATGTAGCCCGCGGGACTGTAGTTGGACCACACTGGTTTAACAGATAGTTGAAACAATGAGCGATGATTAAAACTTAGAAAAACATATGCAAGCTTATCTCCTAAATACAAAAGATAATTGTCAATATGCATTCAACTCCGAGACTTTTTCTTAGAAACTGAAGCAAATTTATTCGTCAACATTTTACCTTGCATTTGGCATACCGTTTTCACATGTATGAAACACTCATTTGTGGGTAGCTAGATTCTAGTGAAACAAGCTTCAGTGCCCACTATAGTACACTAAAACTTCACCTTTAGATTTGGTTTGAATTTGAATCAGGTGTTTCACAGTTGGTTTTCATCAGCAATTCATCTCTTTTTGACTTCTTATAGAAAAGACCCTTTGTCTATCTCCTTCTGCGAGGTTTCTGGTGGCTTTGTATAATTTTTTGCATTACTTTTGTTTTTACTTCAATGGGCACAGCTGCCCTGCCTAATTGCCAGCTTGGCTCAACTGCAGTCGGCTGGCATTTTTTGTAATACGTTTTCCAAAATTCACGCATCTGCTCTTCCTCGCTCTTCTTTTTTCGTCTTCGACCTGATTTGTTTTCGCTGGATTCTTCATCAGTCGATGTTGCCTTCGGCTCTTCTGATTTATGCGAGGAGCTCTTTTTACTTGAGTGATGTCTACACCGAGGCTTCCACGGCTCCTCTGCAGGCTGCCACGACTCTTGCTCATCATCTTTTGAACTGCTATTGCTGCTGCTTGAATCATCTTCTACTGATTGCTTCGGCCTGTGCTTACGATGACCATTACTAGAATGATGGCGACGGCGTTCACTTTCAGATGAGCGAGGAGGCCTTGGGGCTGCTTCTTTTTCTTCTTCTGAATAATCTTCTTGCTGTTCTTCGTCATAAACGGATTCTTGGGAGGGTTGTTCTTCACAAAGTTCCTGATTTCTTCGATTTATTCCAGTGGAAGGACCTTGGCTGTGAACATCCGGAGCGGACTTTTTTCGTCTTCGACTCTTTCTTCTCCGCGATCGTTGTTTGGGATAGCATTCATCGCCAAACGTCTGCGGCCAACCGTTTTCATCACAAGGTTCAGGACCCCAATTACCTGCGTAAACGTGCCTAGGAACCGGCATTGGACCACCCTCAGCCATAGGATGACCTCTGAGTTGTTCTTCCCACCAATACGCCTGAGCAGGGTCGGTTGGCATCCAATAACCTTGAGAATGATTATTGTCTATGGGATAATTTCCCATCCATTCTTCTGGATACCCAGCATTTGGGCACACACTGTATCCTCTGCTCGGTTCTGCTGCAGGCCATCCCCTTCTTTCCTCTGGCGTTGTTGGATAGTATAAAAGTTCTTGGTCTGGCAAAGTTGGATGCCCCGAGCAGGTATCGCAAGAATAATTGCACCAGTGGCTGTCTTCTGCAGGCTGTTGATACCTGTGATCATTTTTCCGAGATCTTCTTCGACATCGGTTATCTTTGTCCAGCGACGGATTCGACCATCCTTCTTCGCTTATAGGTTTGTGGCTATAGCTATGACCAACCTTCTCCGAAGACCTGTGGCCTCGGTGGTCATCATTTCCTGATGACCTTCGTCTCATGTCATTTTTAAGACGAGGCTTACCTACTGGCTCAGTCAGAAAAAATAGCTACAGGTACTGCTAAAATTAGCTTAGCATGCACTTGTATGGTCAAGGCTTAAAGCATATTTCTTTCCTGTGTTACGTAATAATTTTAACTCAGTGACTTCTTACGTTTATTGTTCGGTAATAAGTGATATAGGCTTTTAAGGTACAACTCTCTTCCCAGACAAGAAACAACTTTGCGAGCTACAGATTCCTGCTCACCAGGCGAAATATATACACTGCGAACAACATGTAGTACCTGATGCTTTGCCGTGAAAGGATTCCTTTCGACAGATATCCTAAATCAATAATTAGATTTGGCCTTGGGGATTTTGACGAACAGACATTGAAACCACTCTCGGAACTTGGATACAGTATAAGGAATTACCTAAATTGCTATCTATCGAAAGGAATCCTTTCACAGCCAAGAATCAGACACTACGATTCTATCAGAGTATATATTTCGCTTACTAAGTAGGCATCGTCAGCTCTTATAGTGTTTTTCTACCAATGAAAAGTTTGTGGCCAGGGGTTTACAATGCTAAACAAACAGATTTTTAATATGTTTATCAGATATTGCTTCATAACATTCATCTTTGCATTTTGCTTATAGCCAGGTTTGTATTTCTTTGTTGTGAAAACTTTTGCAAAATTCTACTAAAATTTACGAAACCCAAAGCGTATACATTCCGAGTCTAAATTTGGATTACTGGTAAAAAGATTTGGATGAATGTGTCACAAACAACTATAGCTTGAAAACAAAATTTTTTGTTGAAAAGTATAACTGCATTTTCATGCAAAGTCACATGAACTTTCAAATTAGTGCTAAGCAACTCTTTTAAGCTAAAATCTATTCAACCAAGCTTAATTTATCAAGCACGTGGTTTATTTTTTCTGTTTTCAGCTGCATTTCCCTTAATAAGAGTTTGTAGTCTTGAAATATGCTGTTAGGTATTTGTACTCTTAGACGTGTTGCAAGACATTTATCTATAATTTCTGGCTCCAGTTCCGGCTCTGTCTCCAACATTGAAAAGTTTTTGGCTCCGGCTGCGGCTCCAAGATGATTTGGTGCATTAAGAACTGAAAACACTGTATTTTTTGAGTAACTCGCTTGCCCCACAAACCAGGGCTGTGGAACCGGAGCACAAATTTCAGGCTCCGGCTTCGGTTCCACAATACAAAAGTTTTTAGCTCCGGAACCGGCTCCAGCCCTTTCATCTAAAGTTGCTTGGGCTCCGGTTCCACAGTCCCGCTGCATGGGCAGCAGCTGTTTTCGTTTGAAAACTTTCTACCGTTTTTACCCCAGGTGTTTCATGCAGTATAGGACTAGGTATAAATTCATTTGAATTATTTCATAACAGCTGGATTTTTTTGTAATTTTTAACTAGAAATAAAATGAAGAACAAAATAATGAAAAGAGTGACCCGCCTTTTTTGAAACACAGCATCACTCAAAACTATCAATGCCGCCCGTTCTCCACAATACAATCTCTGAAATCCCCCCCTTTAAGCCTTCAGTCCCTGAACTCTCACCACCGTGTCAGATTCATTTACTTTGCCCAGAAAAACTTTTCTTTGTGATAAAAATTCAGCGTTGACGAATTTCGCAGTTACAGAAATTGGTGACCACGCACCTTGCGCCTCTACTTGTGCTCTAAAAACACGGGTATAGTTTGCGGTAATGGGGTATCTCCAAGTTCATTTGAAAAGTTGTGACGAATTTTTAAATTTTTTTCTTTCACAAAAGCAGTAAAGAGTTGTCAGAAGTTTGTCTAACCCAACGTGTTTCCAAACGAAGAACTGGGAACCTCATTACCAAAACAGTTTATGTTGGTTGTAACAAAAGTGTGTGCTGTGACAGCGTGAATCTGTAAAAGGTTTCAGGTGTTTCGTGTCAAATACGGTTTGTCTCAAGTCTTTATCTTGGAACCTACAACGTCTGAGCTCACAAAAAATGTTAAGATTACCGTATTGTCACATTGCGTTGCAGCTGTTTTAGTGTGTGAACAAGATCAGTGAAAACTTTATTGAAACGAAAGTCCACGTTATTGCTACAACCTTGAAATGGCTGATGTAACGCTGAAGCTCACCAAAACCGTACTTGAATGATGTTTTTTCAACAAAAATCCAGAAATTAAATCAGCAAGAACAATTCGATACGACTAGCAAAATTGGAAAAATACTACAGGAACGAAAATAAGCGAAAGCTGAAATATCGAAACTCTTACAGGTTGCCCATAATGATTTTCCAAAGTTCATTTCAATGCGCAAGAAAAAAATCGCTTCTTAGCAAACGTATTTTTTGCTTGCTGAGTTTTTTTGCAATTTAACGAGCGGGTCTCCATTTTCTATTACTAATGAACGAACAAAATTTTTTTTCATGAACAGCGATGTACTTTGTAGTTAACATACTTTTCCAAGACTCTCAACCAAGTTATTTTTTACTTGTTGAAAGTCTAGGACTGCTGAGTCTTGATAATTTTGTGTGATTTAACGTATGTAGTGTATGAATTGAATAATCTTCTTTTATCATGAGTTCCAAGGAAGTTAACAGCATTGATGGTTATGCACATGTTCTTACATCCGATTTTACTCATTTGGAATTTTCTTCGAATAAAATACCAGTTATTACATATTTACAGAAATGCAAGACAAAAAATACAATGTCAATTGCCCGTAAAAGAGGATTGGAAAAATAGTTTCAGACTCATCATTGAGCCTAATTAATTTTAAATCCCACAGTTTCTTGAGTTTTTCTTCTCAGCGCATATCCTCTAGTGGAGGTGGAAAAAACAACAATTTCAGGTCTTAAAGAGCCTTTTGCAAATTTTTGATGAACCTTACGAGCTCTGCTGATTCTGCGTCAAGAAGTGAAGAAGCCAAATGCTGTTATGTTCGATAATTGTGACCATGTGCGTCGAATTGGGATTGCGGTGGAGGCCTTGGTACACCCCTGGATCTTAAAATGTGACATTTTCCTGTTATATTTTTTTGAAAAAAAGGTTGTTCTCTTAGTTTCGAGAGGGTAAAATGAAATTTCACCTCTTTTGGCTCCACCCTGGAAAAATCTTTTTGTAACGCCTGGAAAAAAGCACTATTTCCCCCTTGGAAAAAATCCTTCCGACGCCCACGATTGTGACTTTCAATTGTGTTTGTGATTTCATTCAAAATATTATCATTCATATCGGAAAACTAAGCGTGTGTTGTTCAAGTAAATGAAAAACAAACAATATACTGGGTGTGGGGATCGAATCCACGCGGACAATTGTCCATTGGAACTTAAGTCCAACGCCTTAACCACACAGCCAACCCAGTGTAAGAGTAAGATATTGTAAGAAATCTTGAATTTCCAGCGAAACCAGAGGCACAGAAAATTATACAACTTGTGTCAATGTACTCCTCTATTTAATGTTCACAAATACTTTTCAAAATATGTCAATCACTGGCTGCAAAAACAATGACCTGTCTTTTTTGGTCAAATTCATACAAAATATAAACTGAATAAACCAAGGTTGCCGTATGAACTTTTACGGAGTTTGAGGCACTGAACTTGACTATAATTTTCTCTTGTCCAATATCAATCCGTGTCCATGTCTTACTGCTGTGATAGAGCTGTTATTTTTGAAGGTGTTTTAAAGACCAATTTTTTTCAAAGCGCATATAAACAATACACGTTTTGTCACATTTTCAATCTAACGATAAAAGGCTATAACACTTTTTAACAAACATGTACGCCATGACATCTGTGCCTCTCATATAGACAATAGAGCATGTTCTTGGCACTTGAAAGAACCAGAAAAAATTTTTACCACACAAACCAATGTTGTAAATACCCTTGCAATGAGCGCTGTTTTAAGGGATGGATCTTAAACTGTTCAAAAAAGCCTGTGAGTCTCGAATACTCATTATTCCTTAAAGATACAGTAACTATATAAAAATTTCAAAAAATTATGAATGGTGTTTAGCAATAAATTTTAGCAAAATATCTGAAAATTTTACTAGTCTGGACATATGCCACAGCATATTGCTATTGTTTCAATGCATGCGTTTACTCTTATTTCTTAACCTCATGCAACAAGAGACACTGATATTCACGTACATCAATAACGCCACCACGACCCTTAAGCTGCATGTGGTGTGGGGTACGTTGTTACTTATTTCAATCCTTACCTCTATTTGAACAAAAGGGATGTCGGCTCAGTAGGCGAAATATAAACTCGGTAAACGTGATAGGGTATTCCTTCTTGCTATAAAAGGATTCCTATCAACAGATACTTGTTGTAAGTGCCAATAATGTAATTTTTCAATTTGAGTAATTCAAATATTGATAATTTCTTTGTATGTTTTTGTGTGTGTCTATTCTTCGAAATTTTTTTCGATATCTGTCAATCGAATGTCCTGTGTTTGCATTAATTATATTTTGTACACAACATAAGAGTAGTGGTAGTCATGTTAAGTGCTAAATTCCATGATCCACTGGCCAGCGGCCAACTGTTGATTCCACCATTTAGTTTATCCTGATTTGAAGTCTTTGAACTTTAGCTCTGTTCAAGCGCCTGTCTTTCATTTGATAATATCTATGCATTACTTACAGCAGTGTTTCTTATAGGGTTACAAATCCTAGCACCCATTTGCAATAAAGCCCAACCTAAACATCTGAGGCCTTTGGCGTTTTAGAAGTAGTCCTTTCCGATTTGTTAACCTTAACTTCAGAACCACCGGCTTGGGGGGTCGGTTGTAGAAACAGTTATATCAATAAAAAGTATAGTTTGTTGGGCTGATGAAAAGATGTTAAAGCAGACCCTGCAGTGACTGATGCAGAAAGGATTGACCTCTTGGTTCGTCAAATTTCAAAACATTTGTTCAGAGTCTGATGTCATACAAATTAGCACTGCACGTGCTCGTTACTTACATTCACTGAACAAGTTGTTCCTATTCAAAAACATATTACTTTATTTTGAATTCCCTCGATATCAGGGACAAAAACAGTCACAATGAAACTAACGAAACAGGCAGGGCTGAAGTTGTCTGACCACACTCACATTACATATTTATTGAGTACCTCACTGGCCTCGTGTAATCTGAAAAATGGATTCAGGCGTTTTGTTCCACACGTTATACGTAACAATAACCAATTCTAAACGCCATAAAAAGAGAAGGCTCCTCCTCATTCATTTCAATCTTTCGCGCTCATTCTTCTATAGCGGTGTTTTTCAAACTTTATGCTGCAGCGGAACCTTCCGCAATTGTTTGCGTATCTTGCAGCCCTATGCAATGATCCAAGTGCCTATCTTATTTTCCGTAATAAACTTGTGAGACAGTGGTACTGCTGCAATCGCATATAACTGTGGTTGCGAATTTCATCTTCTAACAGATATCTTCTATTAGGAGCACAGTAAAAAAAACGTTGAGTTGAACCAAAACAAAAATACAAATATAATTGCTTACAGAAATGCTGGAAATTGTCCTTGCTCCCAGAATGTTAGGGTCCCCGAAATCAGGGGCCCCGCGTCTGTTTGCTGCTGAACATAATATGTTCCCACGATGTAATGAATAGATGTCTAGATAACTGCATTCTAGCATATTTTTGTTGTAATTCCGTGGCGCACTCGAAAACTGCGCTGTGGCCTATAGGTTGAGAAGTACTGCTCTACGGTGCGCAAATCTCATTCTCGTGCACTTGCAACATTCCAAATTTAAAAGTAAAATATCATTAACATTTTTTGGGCAGAAACAGTACACTTCTGCGCATATCGCATTGCCTTTTTAGATGCTATTGGAATTGAATGTGTACTTTGTTCTCATTTTGATTAAGTTTTGATACTTATTCTAATAATTCACAGTGTGTAAGTTATTTAGAACTCTACTAACTCATCCTATAATGTTCGTGCTCACGGAAACAAACATTTGTTCAATGTATATTTTTCTGAGAGGGAACACTGCAGTGCGGACTTGCTTAAATGTTGCAAAAATCTAGTAAACAAAACTATGGACAACGAAATGACTCTCCATAGTTTTGTTTATTAGATTTTTGCAAAAATTGAAAATGGTTGTAGAAAATGGTTTAGTCAAAGTTGGTTACAGAAAACCAAAGTTTTTCATGCACTTGGTGTAATAATCGTTATATTTAACTCAAAATTTTGGTAAATTTCTGACCGTGTACCACTCATTTATTCAGTGGTAATAGGTAGATGGTTGAAGACAAATAACTTACTTGCTTAAAACATTCCAACTTTTAGAACTTCTTTCTTGTGCACTCAGAAGCAAAAGCTCTGCATACTAGTACAAGTTCTTTTGTGGAGCTTAAGACTACTTCCCAAAAAAGATTGGTCTGAAGAGCAGTTTACCGTGAGCTTACTTTTGTAAAGCGCTCACAGCTGTAAAAATGTTTGCATGCCCGTTAGATAAGTCTTTTACGCAACGTTAACTTGTCGCTTTTTCAGTTTTTATCTCGCGCCATTGCTGGTGACGGAGTTAAAAATGAGCTCGTGCATCGATGATCTAGTGCAGGGCTGGGGAACCTGCGGCCCGCGAGCAAAATGCGGCCCGCGCGAACATTATAGATATGGCCCCCATCAGAATTTTCCTTACCCAATTCAGAGTTAAGGCGTTTGACTTAAGTTCCAATGGACAAATGTCCGCGTGGGTTCGATCCCCACACCCAGTACTTCGTCGAATTTTAAAAATAGCGGTAAATTGCAAAATTTACCTTACACCAAACGAAATACGCAACTTTTTGTTGCACAAAACGAAATAAACAACTCTGAAAGCTGCTGCTGATGAGACGATACCGCTTAACACAGGAATTGACAACCTTTTCGAACCACTAGGTCAAATCAAGGAGTCAAGAAGGCACATTAGGTTAGAAGAAACAAGATTTCCAAAGACGGGTTGTTTTGGTTTATTGTATGAGTCAGACGCAAAATACATTGAAGCAATTCACGGTAGGCACCCTAGCTGCGTAACGAAGCATTACCATTTTTGAGATGACAAAATTCGGAACGCATTTCCGACAGTCATAATAACCATCCTGTCACGGCACTCACAGACACTTTGGTGTCAAAGATTATATTATATCTGATCGAAGAAATGATATAGGTTTAATCAGTGGCGTACGCAGAAAATTTCCGAGGGGGGGCAAAGTTTCGTCACAATCGTGCGATGTCACCAGATCAACTTTAGGGGAAGTGCTGAAGGCACGACCATTCTTGGAGAGCCTGGGGGCATGCCCCCGGGAAAAGTTTGCAAAATTACACCTAAAAATACGCATTTTTGTGCATTCTGGAAGCAACTTTTAGTATAATGCTTTCACGAGACTTATTCGCCGGTGAGACAGAAAACTGAATTTTTGTTGTCTGAGGCTCATGAAATAAACCTATATGCGTGCTTGGATATTACGTTTTAGACATGAATCGCTTATCGAAGACGCCTATGGAAGTTTGTGGGCTCAAATTTCACGCCAGCCGAAGCTTTTCTCTGGTGTTCATTGTTACCTGTGTTAAGTTACTTAACAGCCACGTGTGAAGCAATTTTGTCAGTGAAACAATGAAATTGTAAAATAAAAATCAAGCAGGGGAAACGTACAGTAATCATAAAAAAATTTACGTTGTGCGTATATCAGTGGCCAGAAAACAAAGTCAGTTTATTTTAAATTGAGGCCCTTGCCGCCCCTTAGTTACGCCACTGCCGAACACTGTTTATACATTTTTTATTTTTAGGATCTGAGGGGGGCCATTGCACAGTGCCCCTCTCCGTACGCTAGTGGGTGTAATGAAGTATTTATAATACCAAGACCAATGATTTAGTATCCACGCTCATCCTGAGTGCGAACAGATCTCACACCCATGGTTAAGAACCTGCAACACCTGCATTGTGCTACAATACCTACATTCCTACAAGTATGGAGGTGAAAGGTAAACTGGTAGCAGAAACTTTAACTCCTTCGGTGCGGCGGCGCTGTTTTTCTATTTCAGACCGTGTTTAACTGTCCATTCTAAGCACTCTCTACACTGCAGCTCTAATTCGGGACTTATGTCAGTGTTTAATGCTTCTTTAGGGACGCAGATTTGAGCACCAAAATTCGGGACATGTCCCGGAAAATCGGGACGTATGATAACCCTAGCGTTTTGCACCTTGTCAAAGAAACAGCCACAGAACAATGATTTGGACACCGTTCAAGGTAAGTGCACGGGATAACGTTAAATTAGCTGACACTTTTCCTCGATTACTCTTAACGCTTGGTCGAACACTTGTACAGATATTAGTTCATTTCATTTGCAACTCGCATACGTGTCCGAGCCTTGCCAGAGGCCAGGTGGGGTACAAATGCGCTTTAATTTACATTCCGAACTGACCACTGCGAAACCTACGTGCTGTGAGTCGCGAAATGAAATGCTGTTGTAATAGGAAAGAAATGAGGTGAATACAACAGTCAGACAGCATCAAAGCTCCCAACCATACATCAGTTGAATATATACATAAATAAAGTAGTTCAGTGAGAAATCTGATGCTGCATCTCCTTGGAGATAGACCAAAATTAAAAGCTCTAGATTTGCTGCAAGCTTTCGAGGGAGCAGCCGACTCCCGACTGGACTCTGCTTTCATGACTTTGCTGTGATTCGGAGATGCATATATCTGTGTTTCAGCAAATAGTCTCCACCATGGTGACGCAGCCGAATAAATCAGCAAACTTTTTAAGAAGTTGATTTTACGTAACTCCACGCATGCTCAGACCTGAAATCTGCAAGCAGTTGCTTACAGGTGAAATGCTGAAAGGCTGGAGCAAGGGCAGAGAAAGCATGTAAACTCCTAACTAATATAAATGAATCAAAACACAAGCTGCAGCAAGTAAAAACGGGAAAATACGTCGTACTCAAGTTATTGTTTTCGCTAAATCTGATAAAACTATTTGACGACAATTACAGAGTAACTAAAACAGCTTCGAAATGACAGCTACGATCATCGTGGAGGTAACTCGAACACAGCGGACAGTGGGATGTACTGTATTACAGTAGCAGGAAGGCGGTCTTGAAGTCGTAAAGTTGGCAAACATATTTTAGGAAGGGCTTTTAAATTGATAAACGTTGAAAACGTAGGCACAAAAGTCGGTAAATAAAAACTAGATGTGTCTGACGTGGGTAAGCAAAGGGATCATACAGTTCGGGACACAGGAATGGCAAATGTATATATATATATGAACATCACAAATTGATAGAAAATGTGTTGCAAGAATTATTTCACACGAGGGAGGGTCATGCTTTGAATATTTGTTTGTGCGTTTAGACTGTTAAGCATTTATCTTCTCAGTTATCCAGAGAGTCAAAACTACAGGTTGTTTTACGAAAGTAACAGTGCAAGAGTCATAAATAGCTGCTTTATTTACACCATGAAACAGTGCAAGATGCTTCGATACTGCCTTTTGGTCGCTGTCACCATTCTTATCGAGTTTGTTCCAAGACCTCGATGCGATGTCCATCTCTTGAAAAGTTTTTATACCGTTTCGCCAACATACTGTCGATTTTATATCACACAAGTCGCCACATAAATACCATAGTTTGTACATATCAGGGTTTGGTGGAGCGGGAAAGTTTTATTTATTGTTTGAATCTATGACGCAGCTGAGAACATAGATTTGTTGTATTCTCCATGGCAAACACAAAGCAAACACTGCGTGCAAGGTTCTGACGATCCTTCGGTGTACTTTTGTGTCTTATTAAAAGCAAGTTGGTTGTAACTGGTTAGTTTTTGTCCAATTGGGGTTGGTCTTTTGCAGGTAATCAAAGAGGGAAAAAGAGCGCGCCAGAGATGCTGGTAGGCTATGTTCGAACCTCGGTGCGACACCGACGACTTGAAAAAAATTACTTGCGGTCTGTCGATTCTCGTGCTCGGTAATAGATGGGTGCAAAACAAGATTCAGTTGCAGTGTGTTGGCCTGCCACCAGTGTAGCATTGCGAAACAGTGGCGTTCGCAGAAAATTTTCACGGGGGATTTCAGCCAGTGGCATGCGGTGGTAATTTGTATTTGGTGTGCGCTGTTTGTGACGTCACAATTCGACGTCATATGCATGTTTCCAAACCAACGTTTTGGCCAAGTTTGTTGACACATTATGCATATTCTTCTACACGCACTCTCCTTATTTTATGTGTCATTGCACTGAATTAGCGCTCCAAGGGAGTAAAACACTCATCACTACGTCAGAGCAATTTACAACTGCAAAATCATGCTGCGCTAATGTCTTGTAGAATACGAGCAGTCGAGAACAGGTGTGCGGCTGGCGCACACCCCGGTATGCAAGATCGAATCTTTAAACTACACAAGAATTGAGATTGCGCATAAAGTACGCAAGAAAACTTTCGATTGTTTGTTATGTATAGAAGTCCAGCAAACTTTCAGTTTTCCTTTTTCCCTGTTGAAATATTATCATATGCATGAATGCTTTTATGTTAACAACTGCTGTTTATGAGCTCGTGCAACAGTTCTATCATGCTGCAGAAATTGGTAATGTAGCCCATGTGGTCAGCGCATGTGCTGAGCAGCCACAGCAGGCAAAACAAAGACAACTGTTTCGGATAAAGTGAACTATCGCGGAACAAACCATAAATGCGTAGTAGACGAATGGTCTGCAAAACGTGGTGAGATGGTTCCTGGATGCAGACGATAACCCAGATTCCCATCAGAACCTAAAGACTACTTATTGTCCCATTTACAATGTTCCTTAAAATTTGCATGCAAATTTATTCCGTGGTATTTGCATTAAGTCGACAAAATAACAAGCAAAAAGTATGCGAAAGCAATTAATTACCTTTGCGCAGGTAATGAAGTTTTTGTAACATATCAAACTCAAGGGGGGGGTTAACTCCAAAATCCCTCCCTTGCGTACGCCGTTGCTGCGAAAGTAACCGCATGGGCCATGGCGCTGAGTAAGAGATGGGCGCTGCCACCGCCACTGCTGCATGTTTCTTTGTAATAACTTCCTAAGTTCAAGTATGTACTTTCCACGATGGGTGTAAGCAAGGAATCGATCAGCAAATTTTTTAAAGTTGCTGATCGATTCCTTGCTTACACCCATCGTGGAAAGTACATACTTGAATAGAGATATGTGCAAGTTTGAATCATCGCAAAAAGACGAAAGCAGATGGCAGTCGACTGATTCCTCTAAAGCATACAGAAACACTAGTGCTTTTAAGTGAACTTATTAAGTTATTATTTCATATTGTGTGTGGTGCAAATTAGTAATTCATCATACTCAATGAGGTTCTAGCTGTTGCAAACACATGCATTTGTAAATACACTGTCAGTTGTTGGCTTGTAGTCCACAGAAAAGTGCGTTTGTTTTCGATTTTTGTGTTTGCTTTTAGAATTAGTGGCCTCAGAAGTACTTAAAATTCGACAATCACGCTCACTTTTAAACGAACTAAATATTGTAAGTAATGCAGAACCATACAGAATTGTTAAACTAGTAACTGCTAGAATACCAATGCTGAAAATTTGAAGAAGTCAAAGCAGATTACTTCTTTCAAGGCTTTTTCAAGAGCTTAGCAGCTATTTTCTTTTCACAGGTTATGAGTAATGACTAGTTGTTAGTCAATAGGACCGCAAAACCATTATAGTGCGAGTGACTTTGTCCAGTCATAACTTGCCGACCAATTGAGCTAGAGAGCTGATCAAACCCTTTGAAGATGTGGAAAGTCTTGTAGTCTAGATTTAAAAAAATTGGGAAGTTTTGGATTTTGTTTTTTGTTGATGACGTCACAATTGGGGTAGGTTTACACATTTTGGCCGAGGTTACCGGGCCCTGGCGCCAATCCAGCGAGGCAATTTTCTGGCTCAATTTTTTTTTGGAACTAGGCTACAATCTGAGCCTTCAGAGCCCTTGATAGGCTTCCTAGCGTTTCTGATGCCAAAATTATGGCTCAAAAACCAAATTTTGGTCTTTCTATAAATCCCAAACAAGGTCATAACTCGCCAGCCGATTGAGCTAGAGAGATGTTCAAACCCTCAAAATACCCCGAAATTTTCTGGTTTCGACTAAAAACTTGGGAAGTTTTGGATATGAGTTTTTTTGTGGGTGACGTCATATTAGGGATAGGTTTAGGCTTTTTTGGCTTACGTCATTCGGCCCTGGGCCTCAACCTTAAGGGGCAATTTTTTTTCTTTCAAAAGAAAATTAGGCAAGAATCTGCATCCTTATACCCTTGATTGGGCTTTTAGCGTTTGTGTTTAACAAGTTATGACCTAAAAACCACAAAATAATAAACACAAAAATAAATTAATTACCCAGGGATTGATTATATAATTTGTTGTTTTTAGACCATGACTTCCAAACCACAAACGCTCCAGCAAAACCAACCTAGGCCTCTAAGAAGCGGATTTTCTCCTAGTTTTTATTTTGAAAAAGGAAACAAAAAATTGCCCCATGGGGTTGGGGCCCAAGACCCGATGAATACCTGCCAATTAAAAGCATAAACCTACTCGTTTTGTGATGTCACCAAAAAAACAACTCAAATTCAAAACCCCCCATTTTTTAAAATCGAAACTACAGTAGAAGACTTCCCGAATGAGGACTAGAACAGCTCTCTATCTCTATTGGTCGGCAAGTTATGACTTGACAAAGTTACAGCCACAGCTGTGGCTTTGCGGTCCTTAAAGGGTGACGTGTTTGAAAGTTCAAAGTCCCGAAGTTATGACGTCCATTCGCTTGAAGTTGAGAGGAATTAGAAAAAGTCTAAGGTTTGTTGTTTCTTGTTATATTTAAGAAAATGTACCTAAATCTAACAGTCAATGAAGCTATTTTGTCAATATATGCAACTTCGGATTTTCCCGGTGGTAATACCACGGACAATCAGCCAGTTGACTGCTGTAGTTTTGCTTTACGCATATTTCCTGCGTTTCTAGTAAAAAGCAATCAACGAAACCTTCCAAACATTTTCAATATATAAACATGCAAACATTACTAACATTGAGCAACCCGTATAAAGCTCACTTGTTGGAGCCATTTCAAGCAGAAAACTGCTGGAGAACATTAACTTGCGCGTTTTGTCTAACTATAACTATTTTCTGCGTTGCGTTTTCAAGACGGCTTTCGAGTAAATACCAAAATATGATTGAGAAACAATGAGCGCAGTAATGGCGAAGGTGCCATGAAAGATGAAGATGAGATCGTTAAAAGAGATTTGCTGGCGATAAAGCACTGTTTTGTTTGACTGTGCATCCTGTGTGCTGCTGAAAAAACGTAAATGCCAGAGTTACATGTGAACCCAGACCGGCGAGGAAACAGTCCTCTTAGTCTCCTTGAGATTTGCACGGGTGATTCAGACGTTGGCTTGCGTCGAACTCTGAGTAAGTACCAAAACTATTAATTTAAGAAGAAAAAAACTTCCCCGTTGACCTTTTAGGTACGAACGGGATCACTCCAGCAAAAAGAATGATCAGAACTTTTGATGTAAAACAACTTCCCAACCGATACAACCTACCTCTGATTCTTTAACTTTTGCGAAAGGCTGGCAAGCATTTGTTACCAGGTTGTGACTCGCATGTGATTATTGCTACAACTGATGATAATGATGAGCGTTAGGATTCTTGCAAAGTGACCTGTGATCTAAACTGAACACAACAATTTCAGTTTTGATGTGAAGTAAAATGTTGCTTAGCATTTTGTTGCTAAGGAAATGTCGATGCGACCCGCGTGAACATATAGATGTGACCAGCATCAGAATTTTCGTTACCCAATTCAGAGTACAAAATCACGTGAAAACGAAGGTAGGATGTAATACTGTAAAAAGCCTCCATCCCTCGTAGTAAGATAAAGGTAAACTTTTAGGATAGAATCAGCTGTCATTTGCGGCCCGGCAGCAATAATCCATAATTTATGCGGTCCATGATAGTTAATAGGCCACCCACCCATGATCTTGTGATTCAGACAATCCTTGGCAGTAAATGTGAACATTATAATTTTGTTATCATTTCGACTGCCTGTATTGATTTTGATTTTCCCGTTCAGGGTTGCAGCGTGAGATTAAGTCAAAAACACAAATGGAATTGACACGGTACTGGGAAACCAAGTAAACCTTTTTTCACCCAATAGGGTTTTCGATTGAGTTTATGCCAATTTCAGCTTCAAAGCTTCCTGTGCTGGCTAGTTTCCGGGATTGCTTACGCATGTGGGCGACATGTAGCTGACGAAACTGTTGTGTTCATGACCAGATTCCGACCAAAAATATTTCTAGGTGCATTCGGTAGAGAAAAAGAACTGTTGATCGAATGCTTTTCCACATCAGTAACTGACCCTTTGCTGTAAAATTACCAGCGACAATTTTACAGCCAAATTTTTGTAAACACTCTTAAACGCATTATAACTTTCAAAGATAGAAAAAAAACTTATTGAACGCAACATTACTTTCAAATTCAAATTGTGTCTGATTAAAACCTGCAGTTGAGCGCAATAAAATCATGGCAAAGCACCATTTACTCTTTAATGCGGTAGCCTAAAGGAACAATATGTATGCAGGGATAACGAAATTTTAAGGAGAATTGTTTCCATCATGTAGAATTTGGAGCAGGAACTATTCAACACAATAAACTGTGATAAGTGTACGACATTTAGCAGAAATGATCTTTACCTACTTCTCTATTTATTTGTTAACTCTGTCCTGATCAATCCGATAATATTAAAATTCCAATGTTTTGTAAATTTAAACTATGGCAAATGATCATCTCACAGAAGTTTTGCTTGAACTTTTTCTTTAATGCTAGGAAGAGAAAACGAATAATTTTATACATTAACAGAAATGAAAACAGTAAAAACTTAAAGAAAAAAAGGTGAGGCTGGAACTTATGCGACTTTACAAAGCAAACGAGTGATCAAGTTTGACGTAATCACAGCAAGTGGCCAAATGAATATGTTATAATTCGAAGTTACTCATGCAGCAAATGTCAGACGACTAAAACCGTAACACTGCATTCATGGTCACTAGTTTCCCAGGAACCGTTTCATCAACGTGAATCTCAATTCTTCACCATAACTACCTTTTTCTGAATGAAACGAGCTTCTGTGAACGACCGCTGAGGGCTGTGTAGATTGTGAAAAGCTACCACAGTGCCTGTATTCGGATGGCGTGATTGGAACTGCGAACTGCGTCATAAAGTGCCCAGCCCACGCCGACAGCCTCGGCCCACACAACCTTATTGGCTAGAGCTGAAATGATGAGAAAGGTGGCGCGTTCCTATTGGTTTCTTGGTTTTGGCAATCGGTTTGACGCAATTGCCTGTTGATCACGCAAAGATCAAAGGCTTGTGCTTAGCAGTGCACTGGAAAAGCAAGGCCATTTCGCACTCAACCAGATTTAAAAAAAAAAAAAGATTTAGGACTACTGTACATGCTGTAAGAATGTGATTCCTGCATGACCCTCTTCATTAAAAAGTTTTAAACAGTTTTCAACGAAAGAGAAATGCACAAACCTTTTAGATAAGATCTCCAATGTTGTGCAGTGAATGTGTAGCAATCACACTATGCGTAACAATCTCTACAACAGTTTTATACAAACCAGTGAAATGGAGCTCACCAAGAAGATTTTTGCACCAATTATACAGGTTTTTAACGTTTTTTTGTTTTACCACCAGCAGAGCCTGATAAAAAGTATTGTTTTATAGAGGTTTACGCCTATACAAGTCCAACCTCTCCCAACATATTAACAGAAGAGAAATTAAAATGACAGCATTTTTTCACCCAAACAGCATTTTTCTTTTTCTCATACAGAGAAACCACTGGCCTTGAAATCATAAAGGCAAATTGACTTCTCTTAAAATAACAGGACTTTCTCCGGATAAATGGTTGGATTAATCACGTTTGCAAACTTGTTGCAAATCCATTTCCACCGTGTTGAAACAACTTTTACGCTGCAAAGCTGAATTGCGATATTCTAGGTATATCAAAATTCGTATAAAAGCATCAACTGCTAGAAGCCTTTGTACGACTTTCGATCCTAAAATATCGCAGTTCACTTGTTTCACTTATAGTAGATAGCTAACTAGTTCAAAAGCACTTAGCTCTGCAGACAAATCAACATTCTAAGTCCTTCCCCTTGCTTAATGGTCTAAACAGTTTTTTATACCTTACTTACATGATCTGTTATTGCACACAAATAAATAGTTATCTTGATAAGCTTATGCTCCTGCAAACCTTCAAAGACATTAAACATGCTCAAGATTCAGTAATACTGCTATGGAGCTAAAGCACATTATGGATATTTTCTAAAATGATACTTATAAAAGACAACAACTATACGAACATTATTAGCCAAAGGAATCAGCAAAAATATTCGTTGTTGTTAGCTCTGTGTATGAAAAAACAGGCGTTACCTTTTATTGCACAAGAGCTTAAAAGCAATTGCGAAAATATTTGAAAAAATATTCTAAGTGCTTGGTAATTATGAAATTGTTTCTTGGCAAAATTTTATATTATTAGACATGCCCTTTTAGAAGTTGTGCGTTTCGATTCGAGTACTTTGTAAAAACCGGAATTTTTCTTGAACAGTCACACTTAAAAGTTGTCGGACGTGCGTTTCATTCCGTAATGGGACATTCATTGCTTTTGAGCATAATATATTTTCCACTTTATTTGGACAATTTGCAGTAAAAATCGTGCCGCCGGAGGAGGAAAAGAAAAAAATATGAAAAATTCTTCAAAAAACAAAAATGTGCTTTCAAAATCGTTGGTCGAGTCCTTTTTTTAAAAAAATGGAAAGGTATCTCATAGAATAGTTAATGAAGTTGGCAGAGCTGCTGAAATCACTCACATGTTTACGAATGCAGATACATGTTTACACAAGCAAGGTTTAGTTTAGATTGTGTTCGTATTGTCTTTTGTGTTCTTTCCTTTTGTTTTTTAACTTTAGGACTCTTTAAATAGATTTTAACATTTTTCACAGCAGGATTACTGTAAAAAAAAGAAATCAAGGGGCATGCATTGTTTAAGACTATTAGAGCAATAGTAATTGACCAGTAGTAAAGCAATAGTAAATAATTTAGCGCAACCTTTGGTCATTCAAGGCTGAGAGATGGTATGCCTAGTCTATCGAACTTTGAGGTCATTTAGACGTATAACAACGGTAAACGAGGCCACTTTGTCATCAACTGTAATTTTTTTAGTATATCGGAAGCTTAAGTTGAAGTTAAATCTGGCGTGGCTCGAAAACATGATCTACATTATTGAGCAAGTGATGACGATTGAACATTCTTTTTAACTTGGTATAGTTCTGCGATGCTGCCAAGTGTGTACGTCGAGTTTTTGCATATACGTCGCTGCTGCCTCCTGTGAAGCATAAAACCGAACTGATGTCAATGATAAACATAAACCTCGCGTCGTCATTTCCTCGAAAAGGCAAGGAAACGCTTTCCTACGCAGGCAGCCCTCATCTGTCAATTAGATTGATTTAAAGAGCCAGCCACTGCCACGCAGCGAACGCTCGCAAAACCGCAATGACGTGCGCAGTCGTTCTTGTATTTTCGCTTTTCCTGCAGACGAATGTCGAGGTTCTCACTGAAAAGGATGTCGTTGGAAGTCACGGTTGACTTAACTTAGCGCACGTAATAAACTCTTGTTATAAAATGAGACTCGGCGTGTTTCCTTGTAAGCCTTAGCCACTGCTGAGCATTTATAAGGTTGTTGCAATTCCGGATGTTTTTGGAAATTATAACCTTTCAAACTTCGTTGGTATAATCGTCACGTAACGTTTCGTGCTATACAAAAACAAAATACTGAACACGTGTCACAAACAATGATTCCCGTTGGTAAAGTGTACTCTAAAAGTGGCTTTAAACGTGTAGATTTAAATTTGTCTGTTCATTTTTTACGAGCGACCGTCACATTGTCGCAAAATCCGTTGCTTTCGTATCTACAGAGGAAAACGTTCAAGCCAATGTGATTGACAAGCGAATGCGTTTCCTTGGAAGGTGTGTTCTTCCAAAGAAGCGGAAATGGCGAGTACTAGTTAACACTATTTGAAAAGAAAACTAAAAAACTAATGTGATGTTTGGCGCCGAAATGAAAGCAGCTGTTTCTTGCTTTGTGTGCCATAATAAACATGCAGCGAATTAAAATTTTCCTGGCTACAAAACCACTTTTTCTGAAGTATTTAATATTTGTTTGGTTTTGTAATTCAGTGTGATACTCCAACTCAACACGTATTAGCAATTCTAAATGGAGCAATTAGCAATACTTTCCTCTGCATCAGCAATACTTCAAGATGAGATATTTGATGCACACTGGGAAATGCTTTTGGCGTTGAACAAAAAAACTTATTGATATTTTTATATCCTGCATGTTGAATTAACTCTCGTCTATTAGGCTCACTTCATATTTAAATGAAAAGCCCCTTTTTTATCTTAGTTTGTTTTTCATGAATATACTCTTACAAAGAATGCTTTTTGCAGCTTCGCCACCAACGAACTCATCATTAATCACATGGATCATGGTAACAGATTTCAGCCTCAACAATGCAGAGTTTACCCTGTAACATGTATTCTGCACTGAGTGAAAATACAAGAGCTTTGTACTGGTTTCAAAAAGCGCTCAAATAGAATCGAAATTTATATGGTCAACAGCTTTTCTCCAAATGAACTTTCATTATGGTGGGGACGAACCCAAATCAAATTATCAAGGAATGATGACGTGATAAGTCATTTAAAACCGACCGAGGAACATGTGGTTTGGTTGCAAGAAAATTTTTACCACTTCAATGTAAATCTTCTTCAAGGTGCGGATCGGACAAATGTTGAAAAGTAGTCTTAAAATTTTGGAAAATACTTTACGTTTTCAAGCAGCATAGCACTATTCGAAAAGGAAATTGCCTTTCTTCATCGTGCCAGTAAAAAGTTCAATAAAAATAGCTTGCAAATGCTTTACTGAAAGTGCAGCTGCAAATTATGTTATTATATATGAAAAAATGTTCACAACAAATGCAACTTGATTGTATTTGACACCAGCAACCTGTCTGCGAAACTGGAGCTTTGTGAAAAATGATGTACATTCCTGTAATTTCCAAATAAAACACAAACCTATATGTGGAATGCAGAATAAGATTGTTTTAGGTACAAAGATGGTCGCCAGCAAAGTGACTTCACGTGGCCTTAAGGAGATTTTGTAGAAACAGTTCACAAATCATGAGATCAGACGCAGGTGTCGAGTGGTGCTTGTAAATTTTAACAAGTATACAAGAGAATGGCAAGAGCAGTTACACGAAGAGGTGCTGCTGCTGGTGCTTTCCGAGCGCATGAGCATTACAACTCATTGAGCAGCATATCACCGAGTCAGCAAGACGGGTAATTCAAAGTTTCCCAGGTTCCTTCAGCTGTATTTTTGTTCTAGCAAACACATCAAGACATCTGACCGATCTGGTTTTGACCTAACATGAATATTCTCTGTATCGTGGCCATATTCGTGACCAGACATGATAGGACCTGGTTATGAAAATTATAAAGTTAGAATGGGTAATTTCCTCCTGCGCTTGTAGTCGAAACCTTGTATCTAAATTTGAAACCAAACCTAATGAATAGACTAAATCATGTTACAAGAAATGTGTAAGATTCTAAAAATGTTTCTGGAAATGCCAAAATAACTTTCCCCTGATTGCCTGAAATGTTCAAGAAATCTATCAGCATATCGATGCTAAGGGGAAGAAACAAAAATAATAATAAGCGACTATTCGTTAAAGAAAAAGTCTAGTTTACAATTAAAGCTTCTTTTAAAGGTTTTAGTGTGTCGTGATCTTTAGCTTTAGTGCAAGCATTTAACAAATGTTGCTGATATAGCTACATACTTGTTTCAATGAAACAGGGTGGTTTGTTTCAGCCTTTGCGTTTTCTGCCGACACAGAATCTTCGCACTAACAAAAAATACAGGCAAAAGGTGAAAATACACTGCACTGAGATTAATTTTGAAAAAGTACTCGCTGTACACAATCAACCTGGGCGAGATTACTACTATTCTAGTGACAGACTGCAATTAACATTTAATTACAGTTCAGCTGGCGAAGACAACCTCTTCACAATGCAAATATTGGTGCCAGCCAATAGACAAACGCACAAACACAAAAGTTCAACCACTCAGGGGCATGATGAAAGAGAAAAAACATCATGTGAGTTTTGATTTTTTAAGTCCTATCAGAACTGACTTCAACTCTCATTTACTTCAGTAATGCTCGATTTGTTTCCTGAAATATGCAGTCAACCCAGTAAATATTTGTTTTGGTGTCCTGCATTTGATTTTGTTAAATCTCTCCTCAAACCTGTTGACCTGGTTACTCTCCCAGCTAATGTATTGATAGGCTTATTTGAAAGTTCTGACCTTGATATACTCGACGTTCTTCAGCAGGACGACAATCATATTTTTCAACAGTGCTTCCCTTAGATTTTTCTACAAACGTAGTACATATTGAAAAACACTTTTTGCATTTTCGGCTTCATTGTAAAGCTTTTAGCAGAAATTTAAGGCAGATGTGCACGTCAAGAAATTTCAATAGTTTTTGGCTGTATCTTTCAGTTGTATGATGTATTTTATGAAATTAAACTTGTCAAGCGTAAAAAGATACCTTAGCCAACTACCGTTGGTAAAAAATTCGAAATAAAATTTTCTTAAAATATGCATCCACCTCAGAAAACATTGTAGGCCCGTAGGAGAATAATTAACCAGTTTACGAAAGTGAAGCATATGCAAAGTTTAAATGTAAATGCAGAAAAACAGAGGCCTAGGTGTCCAAATGCATTTTTTCCAATACAGTGATATGTTGCGGGAAGAGACATCCGGTGCACACGTACATTGGTCTTGCTTTTTGTTTTGAACAGACAATGTTATGAGACTCGCGGCACAGACATAATTAAAATAATATGAAACATACCATATATATCACATATGTGTCTTCAGAGAAGGAAGTAGCTTCAGGCCTACCTCAGCTGGGTGTGAGGTTCCTTGTTGACAGCAACAGCTGGAATGTGAAGGGACCACCAAACCTCAGAACTGTGAGGCAGATGCTCAGAGTATCCAAGTGAGCCAGCTGGCTTCTGATAATGTTCTTGCACAGCCTAGCGCACTTTTCTGTTGGGTTATAAAGAACCAAATTTCAAACACAACATTTTCTATTTTCAAGTCTATGCCAATATGGTAAAGGAAAATATAATGTACCAACAACTACAAAAATGTGTATGGAGAATAGGGGTTAAGTTTGTCGCATAGGCGTTTTTCGGGCAAATTTGGGGAAATTCGGGCAAAATGTAGGCCTACTTTGCACCTCCAAAAATTGCCTGCTCCTACACCTGTGTGACTTCATTATTCGCTTCAACAACTCGAAATCAGACAACCGTGACGTAACTGATGACCCGTTCACACCTTCACTCAACACAAAAATGTTTGTCGAGTAACGCGTTTTTCTATACTTCTACGATAAGGGAAACTTCCCGGTCACTGACAGTTTTTCTTTCTATATTAGGGCACGCTTGGTAGGCACCTGTTGTACAATGAAATATTTGTGGAAAGCTGCTTCCTTGCAGCATACTCCATTCGGAAAATACATTTTACTTTATCAAAGCATTTTATGAAGTATATTAATTTTTGATGGAGTTGCAGTTGCTTAACGTTGTCGCACCGCAGTTGCTGTTATCACGTGCCTCAAAAGTAAATATTGCGTGTTATGAGAATTGAGAAAAGCAAGTAGTCGAAGACTGTTCAAACCCTGGAAATTGTGAGATTAAATTAAAAGTAAACAAAGGGCTCTTTTCCCAGTAAGAGACCGCAGTAGGAACTTAATGCAAGTCAATTGCAACGAAATCAATATTTGTTAAGCCAATTAAATGACGCCATTCAGACCAGTGGTACGCACATTGCTGTGTAACAACTTCAAAGAAGTGCAGTTACCCTTGAATTGCAAATTCTTTGCTATTCAACTTAACCACAGAACGTGTGACACAAAGAAACTTACTGCAAGAGCTGTAGTTCCTAGTACTGCTACAATTTCCAACCAAAGGTAGTGTAGGTTTCATTATTTAGAAACGAGTTCTAGAAAGTAACTGTACAAATATGCCCGCCGAGATTTGTTACTGCCTCTCACCTATAGTTGGATTTCTTTATCATTTTGTAGGAGCAGGATCTACTTGGGGAATAGAGCCCATTGGTGCATCCTCAGGACATTCAAGTTATTCCTAAATGGCTTAAGTTTTACGCTGGATATATTTCAGATATTCTAATAAAGAATGAACATTTTTCCGTGGCCTTTCCCTGATATATTTATTCATGACCTATTCCAAGAAAACCCTGCTTTGATTGAAATGCTTTTTGATCTTTGAACAACTCTTGAATTCTTGGATTGGGCGCCTGCGATCAGTTTCAAGGAGTTCGAATCATCTCAAGACGTTCACCTCACCTCGGTGAACGCTTTGGTCAAAATCAATAAATAAAGGGTGGACAAAATAAAGGCAGCACATTAGCATGCAATTTTAAAATGCCAAGACATTTATCGGCTTTTGGTGAACGCCTGTCTGTGACGTAATAACCGGGATTGCTCAAGGGCAAGAGTCAGTACCGCCACTGCAGCTGCAGCTGAGCAGGGTTGCCAATTTGACTTTTTTGAAGCCAGATTTTGAAATTCTGACTTTTTTGACGCACTTGGCTTTTTTGAAAATCAAGAAAGCCAGACAAAATCTGGCTTTTTCAATCAGAAAGTCTTGGCTTGGCTCTGAAAAAACATTGTCTGGGCTCCATATTCATTACTAATCTCTTCTGACGCGAGTCTATGACCATGCAAGGTGCACAGAATATTGCAAAAAATTTACTGTTGCCCTAAAAACATTCGATGTATTGTGTAATTACGGGGATAGAAAATGCTTCTAAAGAATGGAATTGTATCATATCGATGTTTCTGACAAGTTTTAATATCTATTTTGTGTTTGGTTATGCATGTTTTATGTATATGTCTTAAGACTGCTATCTGGCTTTTTGGGTTTTTTTGGGACAAGGTCTGGCTTTTTTTGGTGAAGACAGGTTGGCAATCCTGCAGCTGAGCAGAGATACGATACTTCGCTTGTTGCAAGTGATGCATTAAGATTTGAAGTATTAACTTGCAGCAGAGATTAGGGGAAGGTGAAGTAGATTGAGTTGGAACGTGTGGTAAGTCAGGCGCGTAGCCAGGGGGGCAGTGGGGACAATTTCCCCCCCAATTCCGAAAGTTGCTCCAAAAATTTTCAGGTCAATCAAGCTTTTGATGTGTAAGCCAAAGAGATATTTCAACGTAAATCACCGAAAATGCTTGCTATTGCATAATTTAGTCGAACCTGATCAAAGCACTGTGGTTCACCAATTGTCCATTATTAATCAAACGTTTTGTGCCAGGGGAGGGGGGCAATAGTAGAATTTTCCAGGTGAAGCCAAGGACTTTCGTAGGGTGGGCAAAAATGGTGAAATTTCATTTTTCCACTCGAGACTAAGTAAACAATCTTTTTTGCTAAAGATATAATAGGAAAATGTCAAATTTCAAAATGTAGGGATAGGCTAAGGCCCTCTTCTACCCTTCCCCTTTCGACGCTTATGGTTGTGTATAGTGTAAATGTTGGAGAATTCATGTCATGGCTGACATTTTCCTGAGGTTTAAGCTCCGTGTGGAAGTTGGTGATAATGAAATACTATCTTGTATCTAACCGCTTGTAATCAGTAACCAAAGTAAAAGGAGTAACACTTTCCCCAGCTGTTTCTGATGCACCAGCTTGCTGAATATCACCTAATAGTGAAGTAAACTTATAACTTCAAGCCCATCGCAAAAAGTTATCTTCTCTCTGATAATTCTGGCGTGCTACAAATGCTGTGCATCTTACCTTTATTTCCAGCACAAGCCGTAGCCTTAAATGTAAATCGCATATTTCTTTTACTGTTTTAAAACTAAACAGCGATGATGTACGTTTTATATGCCTTGAAGCTCAAACTTCGGTTGAGAAGATATCCAGTTTCAAAGTCTTTTTATTGCGCAAAGAAGCCATACACCAGGAATCTCAAACTCAAATTGCTGCGAGGACGAAACGAGGACTTAAAAAAACAGGGCCGCATTATGACTACCCTAGGGCCACATTTGACGCTGACGCAACAAAGGCGGTACCTGAGCCTTACTAGAAACAGCTTTTACATCTTTTTACGGCGAATGAGCTTGTGAGTTATAGGGAATTTATCTCTAGCCCTTTCTACGTTCGTTTCAAATGAACTCGCTGGCCTAGCACTTTCAAACACCAATGAATAAACTAAATAACCTAAATGCTACGGTAATTATTTCAAAATTCCCGAAAAGCATCGCGGGCCGCACAAAATGCCCTCGTGGGCTGCGTGTTTGAGACCTCTGCCGTAGATACTGCTTAGCAACAACAACATTCTTTCTAGATATTTATTTATTACGGTTAAAGCTGCATTGTAACGGTTTAATCACAATCATGTTGAGCGTTACCGTTTTCATCAATGATTTCATATTAACTTTCCGGCGAGAAAAAAAGCTTGGGTCAAGTAATCACAATCCGACCTGTGCATAGTCTAAAAGTGTTACAACTTCCATCTAATGTTAATTGCCACCCTATCCTACTGTAAACGTGAAATCATTCCCCTCCAACGGATAGTTTCAGCAACAAAATCTAACGTAAGTAGGAAGATGGTTTTCATTTTTTGACCCTTCGACACCCTTGTCTGGGTTTCGACCGATACTGGGCTAGATCAACCAACCCACTGTTGTGTTAAGTTGCTGAAACCTGCTGAGCCGTTGTGAGAATAGATTGTGGCTTCCTTATCACAAACACAACTATTTTCAAACTTTGTGTAGACTGCGTGGGTCAAACATATGCAAGTTTGTTTAGAAGACATTAGTAACTTTTGCAATGCATTTCGTAGTGTTTAATGACATGAAATCCAAACATTTTTCAAACGCGTGAAAGTATTCTAGCCTTTACGTTATCAGCTTCGTACGTCAACCAGTCGCACAGGAATTGGATGAGATCCACGTCTTATATGCGCGCACGTTTTGTAGACCAGCTTCGGGAGTCAATGTCTGAAGCAAAGCCGTTACTCGGCTTCGATTGAGCGTGTGTTGGTGTACATCAGAAGCGTCTAAATATAAAAACGCAATAATAATGGCGGCCACAATGACCACAATGACGACTGCAACATTGGCTGCAAAAGGCATACATAAAACATCGAGATTTTCACAAGCGCTCTTGCATGAAAGTTTTACGAACAAATTGTGGCTTTCATTCAAAATAGAAACTTGGAACTTTATTAAAAACAAACTTTTAATTCAACGAAAATGGACTATGTATTTGCGGGCTTCAATCTGAACATAATATTTTTCAAAAAGCGCCAGAAAAATACACCATTCACGGATGATGCTTCGAAAGCAAAGGACATTAAATAATCAAATGTTGAGAGTTGGCTGTTGTTTTCCCCCCCTATCAAAATTCCTGGCTACGTGCCTGGGGTAAATTGAGTTGGACGGTGGCGTAAACGTTGAACGCATGGTTATTATGTGCTGTCGCCTGTGGAAATGGAACGTCGTGGATCACTCTGGACTAGAACTACATGTGTAATGAAGCATGACTGATTACCAACGATTTATGGTAAACCATGTTTCCACAACATCTCGGTGTTTCAATCTTTTAGAATTGAGATCCAATTTTTGTTGTTCTGTATAACACTACAGTAACTGCGCTGATATGTTAAATTGATTTAGTTCTGAACTGGTATGCATTCCGGCTTGAAATTATTTCTTTCCGTAATTATATCTTTAATTTTTGTGATAAATCACTATTTGTTTTTGAAGCCATTTAAAAGCATTTCCACACAAAATTGCAAACATGGATATTTCTTCACGTAGGAAAAAACATTTTCAGCACGAACGATGGATGAAAAGGTGTCTACTTTGGAGAAAGGGAAGCCACAACCAGACATGCCAAAGTTGTCAATGTCTCCCAAGCAAGGACGAAAAACAATTACACGTTTATTTTGTACCATCAGTGAGCGCACCACCAGAAAGGTCACCACTTTATAATCAACTTTACAGAAAGTACAGTAAATCTGGATGAAACATTGCTTCAAAAGAAAGCTCAGAGCTGCAACTGTAGATTTCTGAAGAACACAGTTTATCAGGCAAAATCTAAACCAACAGTCAACTCCATTTTTGATGCAACGAAAGCAAACACTGGTTAAGAGTCAACAGCGAAATACCTAGTCTGTTTTGCGAGTGAGCAAACCTAAATTTTGTGATTTCGGAAGCAACAGCGTAAATGTTGTAATCCAAGTTTACCTGAAAAAGGAAGAAAAATACGAGAGAACCTAGTTCCTTTTAACAAGGCTTCGTAGTTTCAATTGGAAAGTTGATTTTGTAGGTTTAGTTGAACTATCTCCAGTTGTTGCATTGCAGTTTTATCGTAAAATGTTCTTGTGGGCCAACCTGACCCCTTTCCTCAGTGAGAAACTTTGTTTTTACTTGGTTTCTGAGCGGGAATCAAAGAGAAGCTCAGCTCTTGCTTTGCAACATTAATTGCGGTAGTTATGAAAATGTTCACATTTTTGGGATATAAAACAAAAATACCTACTTACTTTATTCATATACTTTGAAACGAGCGGTTTGGAAACTAAAGCTTAAGTTAACATTAATCTCTTTCTCTGTCTATGGAAAGAAATGCTTTCTCAGCACAGAAGCAGACATTAAGATCTTACAGGGTATATATTTCTCCTACGAAGTAGGCATCATCAGCTCTTATTCAAATGGAATCTCTTTCTCAGATGTATTTTTAATTTTTTTTTTTTATTTCTTTCTCAGTTGTTTTTTAAATTTCTGATAATTTCCGGAAAATGGACCAATAGACAAAGAAACGGTCATGCGGTTTTTCACCTGGTACTTGAAAATTCTTGTCAGAAAATACTCTTATTTTGGTTTACTCATTACAGTTCTACTAAAAATCCTGCATGGGGCGTCAAAGAGAAGCAATTACTTCCTTGCAACCTCAGCCTAACAACCAGCTTCTGATTTAGCTGTTTTGTCGAAAGCTGAAGCTCTTGCCACCAAGAAAAAGTTATACATCGCACACTAGTCTCGTTAAAGTGGGGAAAGAATGAGTCGTCACTCCTACTTGATACTTCAGTCAAAATCACTGGTGTACATATCAATCAAACATATTTTAATATTCTGTCGGAACTTTGTGGACAATAACTGAGTTGAGTGGCAAAGAATGTTTAAGATTTTGTTCGAGTTTGGATCTTAGCCAAAAATCACCTTGGACTACAAGAGATGACAAATAAAAAGACCTCTTCATTTCTTGCAAGCTGTTTTTGTTTGTAATTGACAAGGACAAAGAAATGTATCCTGCAGTGAACGCGGCCAGGATCGGTGGTGAAATATGCGGGGCTTACGTGAAACGTGTTCAAAGAGCTGGCAAAATACAGTTTTCACCACTGCAGTCAAAAAAAGTTTGGACTAGGCTTTGAGCCATTAGTCAATTGACCCGAATGGCTTCCTTTCACCTTTCATCCAAAGCATGTGCATAAGTGTTTCGGGAAGAATTATACAGTGCTTCTGTTACATATTTCATCATCCATAACTGTTCAGTTGAAACCTATATGTTATGAATGTAATATGCAATCTCCTTAGCTAGGCTCGTACGTAGTTTCAGTACAAAGCATTGCGCAAATGTTAACCAAACTACATTTTAACCTCTTCAACCAATAAGCATGATACGCACAGTTATTAGCTGGACTCAACCAGAAATACGCAAATAAAAATAAAACGTGCTTCTGCGCTTGAACATGCAGTGGTTATTAGGCATTAGTCAATATTTGTGTAGGTTCCTGGTGCCTGGCTGGTTGTTACAACAACGTCATTACCGAACCACGACTGACATGGCGGCAAACGTTATGGAACAATCTTTGTTAGCACGGAATAAACTGTTTGGTATTCCTGTCAGTCAGAACAACTTCAAACAACCTGCAATCGCGGCTAAGCAAGGAAAGTTGCTGCTGTAGAGAGCTCAACTGACGTCGGAAAACTTAGATACGGGAACAGAACGCTTACCTCCGCCAGCCGCATCTAAATGATAATTTTTGTGAAGTCTGCTTGACTTAGGTTTGAAGTATTTCCTGTACGACCGTTTTGGAACAATGTGTGTCATTCTCATCATAAAGTAAAGCTGACCGAATAATTCTGTGTGTTGCTTGGAAGAGACTCATCATATAATTTCCTAAAAATTCTCAATTTGCTTACATGAATATTTGCGTCAGCATGGTGCGCTCCAATGATTTTACACATGGTAAAAGAGAACTTAAACTTTTTTCAGACGTCAACATTGTTGTACAAATTTTGTTTTAATTGAAAACAAAATTATACAGCCCATAATCGAATCGAATCATGTTGGGCGTTACAAAGATATAATGTCGTTCAAATTATTGCTTTCTGCGTTTTTGTTCCTAATACGAATTTAAAAGACTACCAAGATTTATTTCTTTTCGTAGGTGGTTGTAATTGTTTAGTAGAATTTTTATAGATTAATAAAAATGTTCAATTAATTTTCAGAGAAAACACTTAGGCTTTACTCACTGTTAGAACAAGGCTGCATGAACTGCTCTACGTAATTTTTTCCGTTTTATATTGATTTCATTTCTGATAAAGAATTTTCTACAATCAAAATCGGTTTATTTTACAACCGCAATGCCTTATCCATTTAAGTTGCGTGTAGTTTGTTCAGAATGGTAATATCTTGTGAGAGATATCACAAACTAAACAAGTTGACATGGCAAACGTTTGACTAACGTTAGAAATTCCTTCATGTTGAAATTCACCTTCATTTTCGTACTTACTGCAGAAACATGTCCTGAGTTGGTTGTAGAAAAAACTTCGCGCTAGGTTTTCATGCATGTACAAGCATGCATATAGATGAATATTTAGGTACGAATAACACACCCTAACTTCTCTTACAAATAACCTTTTTAAACCCATCTATGCATACATCTTAGTGAAGGTCTAAATGAGTTGCGAAGCTGTTTTTGTTATCAGAAAATACCAGTTATTCATTCATGGATGGGCGCTTTAAAATCTAGCCACGAGGTGTACATTTAGTTAACAACCATAGTAAGTGGCACTCGCATGAAGGCTTTGATGAAAGCTTTCTGGTGAAGAACGTTGATGGTCTCTAGAAAATTGCCGTTTTGTCTCAAAGGTGATTTATCAATCAGAAATTCTGGAAAGTGATGGATTTTTTTGAGATGAAAAAATTTTGAAGTTATGAGATACAAGATTCTGTCCATAGCCAACGTTAGGAATGTGTGGTATCGTGCCTTGCATGTTTCTTGTTCGTTAAAGAATAATTGCGAAGACTCATTACGCAAATTACGATTCGATTGCTTAATTACACAAGGCGTACTCGGCGCAGGTCAAGTTGCGCTTTTGAAAAATCGATCTTCTTGCTTGTGGAACACCCAGCCTGCTTGCTTGAGCATAAAGCAAAACAATTCTATTACACTGCTGCTTTGTTGCGGTTCAGCAGAGAAAGGGTTGCTGGTAACAAAGCGCTGTGATCGGTGAAGTGACTTTTGACAAGAAACAAAGACTTGTTCATTCGAATAGAATGTTGATTGACGGAAACAATATATAGTGTGGTTACGGAAAAAAAGAAATCAAAAGCCATGTTAGATTAATAAAAACTACCTCAATGGGTCTTCGAATTGAGATTGTTTAGTTACAGAAGTTTGTGTTGTAGCAGATAATTAGAATCTTAGGTCTGTTATAAACTATACAACAAGCGCAAATAAGATTACGTCTTTTCCTTAAAAAATTACCTTACCTTGAAGTTAATTTTGGCATTTGTACTACAACATGAAAGCTAAATTTTGAACAAAGAGTAAAATCATCCTAACTCTGATGGCAGAAATTGATCACAGAAGTCATATTTTATGACACCAAATAATAACTCCATGGGAAAAATTTTAGTATCTAACATAAAAGACAAGTGTCACGAACACATTACTTTCAACAAGAATTTTATCGAAGGGGCAAATAGCTGAAGGAAAGTTTCATAACACTTGAACAAAGAAACTACGTCTTTAGAAACAGTTTTTGAAGAGAATGAAAGTGTTTTCATATGCCAGGAGTCTTACAAACGACGGACAATGGCTACTTCACGAAGCACAAGGTCTATCCTTAAAGTTAAATTGGAAACAATATTAAATAGCGACGTCTCTGTAATATGAAGTTTACATGCCGTAGTGCGGTCTTTATTATTCACAATAGTGCATTTGATTTTAGAGGTTGTAGGTTCCATACATCTAATGAGATCACGCTCGGTATTGACAGTCGCTTGTAAAATTTTTGTCAGTTTCTGAAGGTTTTGCTGTGTTTACCCCTGGAGTTAGACTTTGACATTTTGCGACAGCAATGAATGTTTACTAGCACATTATTTTTTGGCTCTTAGATCATGTTTTTATTCTTTCCTTGCCCTATGTGCAACGCAAAGACTTGCCGCATCTTATTTCACAATCGACCACAAAATTCATGCTGTTCAAACGTCTTTTCTGCGTGAGGACCGCAGATAAGAACTTGATGCACGACATCAACTGTGGGCCATGGAGAAGGTTGAGGAAATCAGAGTGCGACACCATGCTTCAAAGACTTGCCATTGATGGATTTGCGGTCAACTGTTTTCCTTGAACTGTCTTTTTCAGCAATAACCACTAATCTGCCGTAAACATGCAACACATCTTTTGTATCGCTTTAAGCTCAAGAAAAATTGGATCTTGGAAATTAGGCGCAAGTTTATAAAAAATCTCGCAGTTCAAAGAGAGATGGTTTGCAAGAAATACAGATCTTTTAGGATTGAGTTTAATTGTGATGGGCACTGATTACTGACATGAAGGTTTCACAAGGTTAACACAGCTTGTCTCGCACTGCACCACACAAGTTAAGTAGACTTTCGAGATTTTAACGAAAATTGTTGTTTATCGTATCAGGATTGAACTTTTCCCGATCAAAGAGAATTCGCGGCACAACTAGGTTGCAAATCAACCTAGGAACAGTTTATTTTAAACTTTGAAAAGACTGCTATTTGGTTTGGAGTTAGCCTTAAGCTGACTGAAAGGATTCTTCAATATGCTGCTATAAAGCTTGCTTTTGTTTAATCTGATTCGTAATCAAGGAAATGTCAAAACACGTGACACTGCACACGACATCAGAGCTCTCCTTCAACCATTCTACAACTACAGCACTTTAGACTGTACACCAACAGCTAATCAAAATTATTGAGTATCCTGACGCGTGAAGTAGTCAATCGTCATATGTTAATGAATGGTTAAATAAAGGCTAGTACGACGGAACCAATGGCTTTGCTTCCGTAATGATACTTTTCTAGGCAGCAAATGCGCTGTAAAGATTGTACTCAGAGAAAAGCAGACAAAAAAGGATCACAGTCACATCGCAGTCACAAGTCAAATGCCACACGCAAAAACTTATTGTTTCCTGCCACAGCAGTGAAGTTTTGTTTTCAATTTTGAAAGCCCATTGGCAACCAGAGCTGCCTTGTGTTTTGACACATGTCAGTCAGCGCTTTAGAGTTATGCCTTTGTGCACACTAAGTTGGTACATTTCGCGCAAGTACAGTATTTTGAGCCTTAGATTAGTTTGGCAGCTTTCTGCAAATTTCAAAACAACAAACGGGATTCTGCAACAGCTCCAGTGAACGGCATTAATTGCTTGTATGCATCGTTGCCCTTTCCTCAAGTTCTTACGCACGAAGAAAAAGTTGCGCTGAACTTTTTCGAACCCCCAATCTTCCTGCTTTATGCAGCAAACTTCATTATCGAAGTAACTACAAATATTTTAGATGAGTCTATAAAGTCACGTTTTTTTTCATTTTGTCGACATAAACTGCGGTGGAATCCTTTCAAAAAAGGAGTTTTCTTACTAAGTGGACAACAGCGTTACATTGGAACCTTTTTCTGGCTACTGTCTTGTCAGTCAATGAAATGAGCATGTAAAAGAGTCACTTACATCCAAAACACTTCAGGTTTTCACTGCCTATGTAGCTCTAAAAAGATCAGCCTGACTTAAACTCTTGTCAGATTTTTGGAAAAAGGGTGAAGATAGCAAAGCGACCTTGTAGTAAAACTTCTCAACAAGACTTCGTACATAGGCTTATGGGTTACAAAACTTAAAAGAATGTGTGCCGTTAGCGATGAATGTGTGCTGTTTAGTTCATTGCCTTGTGTGCCGTTAGTTAAAAGAATGTGTGCCGTTAGTTCATTGCCTTATCTTCACTTTTTTCAACGAATTAAATTTAGGCTTTATCTTTTTGGAAGCAAAGGACAAAGTACAAATGGTGGATGTTTTTTATGGAAATCACGTCACAGATTAAAAGTGCGATGGTAACATTACTTCTTTAACTGGAGAGTTATCTACCTGTTATTTTGCGACTGTTTTATACTTTCGCGCTTTGATTCTTGTGAATTGTTGGTTTGACCCCATCTGCAATAGGGATATTGAAGCAGTGTCCATTTTCCCCGTTGTTTGCCATCGCTGCGTGTTCACTTTTGTTGTTAACCATCAAGTAAACATTGTATAAACGAGTAAGAAAAAAATATAACTGTATTTTATGTATTGACTAGTGTTATGAACGAGTAAGAAAAATAGAACAGAAGAAACTGTTTTGTGTATTGACTAGTGTTATGAATAAAACAGCGGTAATATATTGTTGGAAAGGCTTTCACCAGTGTTTTCTAAATCGACGTGAAGTCGCCGTAACGAAAATGAAAGGTGTGGAAATAGTTTATATTGATAAGCACGTAGGACTATTTTTAATCTCTTTCCACCACATGATTATTCCAAATCTGTTACTGAAAGCATGGTTTGCATGTAGAAACTTATCATGAAAACAAGCAAAATTTGTGTGAAACTTCATTCAAGATAATTTTTACTCCAAAATAGTATCAGTTGTCTTTTGTTCGAGTAAGTTTCAACTGCTGAGGTAAACTTTTACATTATACAACATATTTGGTTAAATTTTTGAACAGACATTTTAGACACGAGCGACGATTAAACAAACTGAAACAAGTTAATTACAATTAACCAAAACAACCATGTTATTCCCTACTGATATCAACGCATACATGTTGATGTGGTCTCTATTTTTTGCAAAGAAAATATTTGAAACGGAACCACTGCTTTTTCATAGAAATATTTTATAAGTTCTAAAGGTTGTTTGTAGATATAGAGATGTTTAAATATTCAAATGCGATAAAGCATATAAAGCAACTGTAAAAAAAGTTTTTCATAGAAACAAGCAGTAAGTTTCAAATACATCAGAAAAACAGAGTAATGCACATGCACAGATGAAAGGGAGATAATCAAGCCACTCAAAGTCACAAAAGAAGGTAAATACTGAAATGTTGCACAAGAAAAATCTGCATGTCAGGGGAAGACATCACAATTCAAATTACCTACAATAATTTGCTTTATGTATTGAGCAACAGATAATTCGTACATGATTCCCGATCTGGATCAAACTTAAGTTTAGAATCCTGTACTTCAAGTTCAGCTATAACAGCAAATTTTGTTAACATCAATGTTTCACCTGAGTTCACCCAAACACTGGGAAGTTTTGAGCTTTTGCAGAAGCTCATTTTTTCGAATTCATGCCAGTGATTCACCCAAGCGGAACGTCTTGGTTCACGAAACTGAGTTGTGTTTCATGCCAAGGGGTTTACTTTGGTTATAACAAAACCAATACAGCACACACAAAAAAAGATTAATCAGCTGACTGTTAACAGCATGACATGGCATAATGTGTTTGAACAATGTTAAATTTGCGGTTTGGCTTTGTCAAAACAATCTGAACTCATGTCTCAGTTGTAAAAGGCAGGTCTTACACATCACCAAATCGATCAGAGCTTATTCGAGAGACTGATTCCATTTTACAGCAATGGCGGACATCTTGCCTTTTACAGGAATCGACACTTCGCTTTGTTTCAGTTTAAAAGCTTCGTTGCTCTCAGACCGTTGGAGTGCTCTTCGCTCATACGCTGCGCGTGAGGCTCTTCCCCTTATCTTGGTTTTTCTCTTTGTTGCGCGAGTTTCCTGTGCACGTTCGACCCAAATAGTTCAAACCCGCGCTTGCTCCTACCTGCTCTTTCAACCTTTGTCGCGTGATACGCCTTCGTGCATGACGGTGGCGAATACATTCTCTTGCACACCCTCCCGCACAGCATGATGTATGCCCAATGAAGCATCCATGTTGTCTACAACTGTAATAGCTGTGATGTAAAACTGGAAGGGAAGCAAAAACATTTGATATTACTACTTTCTTTCTAAATCCAAGTGATGACACAAAGGTATTTGGATCAAAGTACTTCACGATTGGAACGCTAAATAAAGTCCGTCACACTGATGATAACAGGCATGTGGCCTAATAGCAGCCAAATGCATATCTTCCTCCTACTCGCATTACAGGAAGAGCTACTGAACAATTTAAAATCATGCGATATATGGCTGCCGAAAATTTTCTACGAAAACAATGCGAAGTTTGATAACTTTTCCTGGATTACAGTTTCACCCTCAAAGGTTCTTCTATACTGCAGAAGTGTAAATAGGATTTTTGCCCAGGGCCAAACAATAACATGTTTTGTCAAAGTAGTGCTTAAAATAGATGATGATTTTACTATAATTGTGAATCTGCACATCTAATCTTTCCAGTCGTTCTGGTTTTGAGGTTGCGCAGCATTAACCTGGCACGGAGAAGTCAGTAGAAAGGAATGTTGCACAACTGCTGTAGGCAGCGGAGTCCTTATTGGTGCTTTACACAAAATTCCCAGCAAAGCAGCAAAGAAATGGGCTCATTTTGGTCAAACTTGTCTGTTTGTTAGTTATTGTGTTTTATCATTTCACCTTCAAGAGGAGACATGACTACTGATCATCCAACTGCAATTTACTGATCATCCAAGGTTTTGCGAAAAAATTCTGCTATGGCAAATAAATAAACTGTTTTAAGCTCGCCGTATTTCAAGCTGGATTTGTCAAACGTTAACCAAGTGCAAGTTATTTGATGGTGGCTTTGGTCCTTTTAAGAAAACAGTAAATTGCAGGCGTTAAACAAAAAATTTTTAATCTCGATGTATATACTGTACTGGAAAAAAATGTTATTTGACAATAATTATTAGGTTCTAATTATTCACGATGCCGCAGTAGATCTCATCTAGGAACGAGATAAAAAGTGCTACTTTGCAGCAAAAGCCGCAGTGCTAACGTTTGTGGTTGTAGATCGTTCAAACCAGTGTTGCTGGTGTAACATGAATCTGAATGTATCGAATTTAATTTTATTTATCACGTTCCAATGTTTACGCAAAAGAACCGTGTTTTTAACCACGCAACAGTTTATAGTGATGTGATTAAGGGTTACTTACTTGTCAATTTGTTTTGGTGATGAAGCCGAAGAGAAAGTGTGCAGTATTATTGCGGATAGCATGCAAATTTTGCTTCTTGTTTAATTGCTACTATTATATATCACTTAGTAAGCATCTTTGTCGGTATTTCAACAGCTTAAAAACTTGCGTTTAGCAGGAGTAGTTGGTGCAGCAAGACCAACGTGAGCAATAGAAACAGGTTTGGAGGATTACCATGCAATAAGAGTCACTGTTGAACTTCTTAGAATTCAACCAACTGGACTTACCAGGTCGATACGGTTTGGAAACAGCGTTATTTCCGCTTCAGCATTAGAAACCTCCGTCTAGCAAAATAAACGCAAGCTGATGATTCACAACAAGCAAAACAAACAATCACAAGCAAGCGTTTGCAAAGGCGTGTGACGTCAGACCTTGCAGCCTTGCTTAATTCTTTCATCGCTCAAGATGACTGAATCATGACTAAAATGGTTTTCTTGCTATGTGGCCAAGCACTGCAGCTCGGCGCGCATGTCACCGTTTGACAACAGTGCTCATGGAATCTGTGGTTGGAGGCTGTTCCCACACGAAATGATAGTAGTCAAACCAAATCACGAGCTTTATTTTTTTAAGTCATCTTTAGGCGTGCAGGAACGCTTTTTCTGAAAACCATGGTAGACTTTTTGCATCGAAAGCTTCGTAACTTGCCCAATTTCATACCTGTTATGACAATGATTTTTCTTGCAAACCACGCGTGGATTCTACAATTTGTCTCAAAATGCCCGGTTTTATTTTTTTCTTTCAAATTTTCCCTAAAACAAAGTGAAGACCAAAATAAACATAATTCGAACCGTGATTCCTACATGTGTTTTCACAGAACCATCTCCAATTCGCCAAAAACGTCTCTTTTTAATTGTTATATTTGTTATATTCCACAACTCTCGCTCTTCTGTCACCCTAAAATACGTTGTCCTTGGTCTGAATATTCGTAAACACTCCCCTGATTCGCCTAATTTTGACAAATGCTACCGAGATTGTGGGGTTGGTGCCGCCCTGACCACATCTCCTGCATCTATGAAATCAACCAAAAAAGCATTTAAATCAAGTCGTTTTGTTAGTTTTCTCGAATCGTATTCTGGTAGGTGAAGTTATTTTTATTCTACTTTTAAGCTCTGCTTTTAAAACTACAAGACAAAATATTTGTAGGACGAGTCAAATTTGATATGGGACAGGGACAGTGCTAACAAAAAGCATAGAGCGGTAGTTAGTCAAAGCGCATCCCCGCACAGCTGCACTTCAAGCAATCAGAAGCAGTTGAGACATTGCGTCACCGAACAACATGAGCAAAGCTTTGTACACAAGCAAATATAACCGAGAAGTCAAATAGCCGTTAACCTGACAAGTTCGCTGACAGACACTGGGCAGCTGATTAATGGCCGAATATAATCGCGCAAACTAGCAAAGAAAGTCCTTAGACCACATGTACCGCAACAGAAACTATTGTTGGCAGTACCAATGTGCATTCTCAGTTTCTTCTGCGTATAGTTAAGACCGACTGTATTAGCGTTAAGTGAAAGCGAAAGGTATGCATCAGTTAGACTATTCATGACAATTTAGTCCCCAGCTTTCACTAACAACTTCACTGTCGAGAACAACACTTTCGACAATTATCAGCAACAACCAGTTCCTTGCTCTTTCTGCCATGTACCCGAAAACTGCTCTCTTGTTGTTGTTGTTCGCATTGTAGACAATACTGTTTTTATTGCCTCTCTCAGCCAACACCATTCATTGATAGTCGCGCAACATGATAGGATTGAATTGTTTAAACAAAGCACGCCAAGCAGCATCTACGAAGATAAAACATTCTTAGCGTCAACTCTAATTTGAAGCCTTGCAACCAGTTCAATACCATATTTGCGATTTTTGAAACCGAAGTTATTTTTTTTAGCTTTCCTAAAAGGAAACTTCGGTAGAAAAATATTGATGGCGTGATTGTATGATAAATATGTGCAAAAGCTCGAAGCATTGATAGCTTCATGTCTACAACAACTTTGTACTGGTGCACTGACAAACTTAATTGCATGAAATAAGATAAGCATTGTAGCACTGACGTGTCGAAAAAATAAACTTTTAAACCTAGAAATGTTCAGTGAAGAAGAAAAATTATGAAAACGTGAATGGTATTTTATCCTATAGTCCTTAGCCATTGCACTTTTGCCAAAATATTGATTTGAATTGTTACTCTGAATAACCATCATTAGAGCTGCAACGATCCAGAATATTCTGTTCATATGGATATCATCGTCTATTGACTTCCTAAAAGGAACTGTTGACTTAAAAGCAGCATTACCTATGTTTGAAGATCAAGCATATGGGCTAGTATTTGAAATAAAATCCAAGACGTTGTTACTGTTCTAGACTTTCAAAAGTAGTGGAGTGCTACTTTTGATGGCCATCTTGATGAAGATGTGAAACTCAAAAGTCTCCGTATGCTTCACGTCATTTATAGAACAAAGTTTGCTATTTACGTTGGTACACAAAGAGCATAAATACGGAAAATTGCGGAAAATTGCAACACGGTTTTCTTCCGGAAAACTGCAACTGATGCTTGTTCCTTGGTAACTCACAAAACAATATTTCTATTCGTTTCGAATAGAAAATCCAACTCCATTCAGGTTTATGTGGTCTCCAGCTTAGCGCAACGATAAGATTTTTACGACATAGTGACGTTTCCAATGGCAGTTTATCACTATTCTTCATCACATGAGAGGGTACGTTATAAGCTACGCGCGTACAAAGTTGTTTCTAAAAATAACTTTCAGGAAGGTCAGAACAGTTCATGCAATAGATGTTTCGTTTCGTTTCAAATGAGCAGGAGGCATTGCTGCAAAATAAGCCGAGATGGTTGCGTTGAAATGCGTAGTGTTCGCTTTCTCACAATCTTTTGTTACGTAAGTGCTGCTTCTGTCATGACGCAGTTATTTCTAAAGATAGCTAACCGTTTTTCTTTCAAATGAAACGTTACCGAAAGCACTGCCTAGCAAGCGTGACAGGCTAAAAATACTGTTCCGTTCGCAAATAATCCCGTACAGAGGCCTATTACTCTAACTGCACTTTTCGTCTATCTCAGTCAACATTAGTTTGCAACAGTGAAATGCCCGGCTACGTTAATCCAAGCCACTGGCCAATGTATCGGAAAGCATTCACGTCTGTTGGTAAATTTCTTTGTCTTACCATTATGTTGATTAGCACTGCCGATTAACAGCATCGAACAAAAGAACAAAAATACCTTTACTGATTTGATCCAATCTTAAACACATTCATTTCCGTGGAAAAGAACGGAAGCGCTGAAAAGCCTTAGGGTTAGAACGTGCAATAACCCAAACAGTCGAAGTAAATATAAAAGTTGAACATCCATTTCCCAAATTACGTAGCATCTCCTGCGCACTATAGCACCTTTGTAAGCAGTGGCGTAACTGACGGGGGGCAAGGGGGCGAGCCGTCTCCGCTGGCAAGCTAACTGCAAAAACTGGGCCCTTTAGTTGGCATTTTAATATTTAGTATTCTCTAATTTTTTGTTTTTTCCGTTTTTCGGGGTGTTTTCGTTTTCTTTTTATCTAGCATGAACATCAACGACATCCAGAGATTTACTAACTTTTTTCTGAGTTTTGGCTATTGGGCCCCCTTCAGCTGAGCTTTGCCCCTCCTGGCTCAAACCTCTAGTTGCGCCACTGTTTGTAAGATGGACTTTCATCAATATGGCATCGCTTGTGTAAAATATTTAATCGCTTGGAGATGACCATTACACTTCCGACAAAAACAAGTTGCAAATTGTTATCTACACTATTTTCTACTCCGGATGTTACACAAAACGAGACAATTAAATCTGCTGTGGAATGATTTTGAAAATAGTTTCTTTTATTTGCTGAAACGTCTTTACGAACCTGCAGTAGGAGAAGCAAATTTTGGCGTCTGTTGTTGAATTCGACTTGTGATAACTGCTAATGGGCGTCTTCCTTTGTTTAATTTTCATTTCGTTTTCATTCTCACGCACAATTCTCACTAAAACTTAAGTATATTTGAAAAGAAAAACAAGGACTACTCACGTCTGGTCTACTTCGCACATGTTAATGGAAGAACACAGTGTGGGAAGGGAAAACGAAACGTATATTCTGAAGTATGTAAAGACTGTTGCATCCTAAACAAAAGTGATAGGTGTAAATCTGCGCTTGGGTGAACAATGCATTCTTTGCGAATGACCAACTTTCAAAAAGATTCAAAAAACGATTGTGGTTTTGTGATTGTGAGCGAGGATCCATAAGCAAGTGATTGATGGTTGTCTCAACTAATCACTAAATAATCAAGTGAAAGCTGAGAGAATTTTGTAAGCGAACAGTGAAAAAAAGCAAGTTAAAGGATCTGCAAGTTTTCAACAGCAAAAAAACGCGATTGGCAGGCTTTGTGTCAATGCATTTTGACAAAAGAGTGATATATCCAAAGTGTAAGGAAATGCTTGATAAAGTCATTACTTTAGCATAACTAAGCAAGTGGCAAAATTATGTACACTATTTTCTACTCTGTATGTATACGTAAAAGATTGACCAAGTAGGCTACGTGAATGGATGGTCTAAGTTAGCAAATACAGTAAGTGTCTGTATACGTTAACTGTCAGCACTTTTTCAATTAGCAAATAAGCGATCTAAATCCAAATAAGTGACTGAAGAGACTGTTACTGTGCCACAGGGGCCATGACTCCAATAACCTTACAACCAGAAACAAATTTTATGTAACTGATGTTGTTCACTATATCGTAGTCAATCCTACTAACAGTGAATCTTTCTATGACCTTTACCACTTGCACATATGCATGCGAAAGTTTAGACAGGAAACAACTTAGAAATGTGATGTGCAAATTGTAAATTGATTTATGAATGCAAATTGAAAGCTCAAAAACATTTTTTCGAAGTAAATAGGTTTAGTTGCAGTCAGCTAAATTTTTTGTTGTTGGTATAAGACAGAAAGAAAGAAAAATTTTCAAAGATGACCCCGTAATTAACGTACATTATTTTACTGAAAGACAACCAATTTTTTCATGCACCGCCACTATTTATTGCTCAAAAGGCATGTAAATTGCTATTGTTTTGATAAACTACCGTTTTCAAAGATTATACTGTAGCTGTATTCTTGGATTCTTGTGAAAAATAAGCTTCTGACTGTCTTGTTTTGCAGCACTTTTTGCCATCCCCGTTGAAGTTACCTATGTTGAATCTCAAAAGCTTAATTATTTTTCAAACGACTGACTGCAAGTTTCACCAGAAAGGGCGACCTTAACTAAACCAAAGGAATTTCTTATTTCATTCCATTCTTTGTTAATTCGCTGAAGCCAACGTTAGTTTCATCAACGTCACATTAGCTGTTGCTGTGCAAAATACGCAGCTGTGTTGAATCAGGTGGCAAAAGCTGGTGTGAAGAACAAAACATATTTGGGATTTTAGAGGATTTCTGCAATCATGGCAAATAGCTTCGTGGATAATGGCAATAAATTATTGCGTGTTGGCCGAGCACACATGGAAAATATTCCTTTCACAAAGAAAAAAACAAAGCAAAATCTCAATTTATTTAGTTCTGATCTCAAAAGCTCAAAAAGTAGCAAAATGTTCAGTTAAAATAGAGTTAATTTAAAATTTTTATATAAAACGTAAAAATTTTAACAAGTTTTAAAGTTACTTTACACAACAACGCTCTTTCACTTTTAAGGGATATGTTTTCGTGGAACGACTCAACATTTCTTGAAAAGGAAATAAAGGTGCGAAAAACAAAGCAAAATCTTTGTAGGATCGTCTTAACCAGAGTACGGGCAGTTGTTGAAGATTCGAGTTTGATAATCACTTTTACCTAAAGGCATTTGGCTCACAGTGATCGTGGTCCAAGCTCTAATATAAATATTTGCAATACTTCCTTTTTCTTTACGATAATAATCATCAAAATTGATAGATGCAAAAAAGTCTTTGAGAAAGGACTTCAGCGTTATCTCTGGTTTCTGCTATTGTTCGGGCGAATGTTGTTTCTTTCCGAGTCACTCTCTAGCCTGTGAAATATTTTTTCTCAATAAAAATACACTCCAGTATTTATATCATAAGTTCTCTTCTCGCAGCTAGCTGTGTGTGCATTTGAGTAAGCACATTCTCGACTACCAGAGAAAGCAAACGAGAGCACTATGAATCAGCGAAAACAACTTTTACAAGCGATGGCGTCATGAATTACGTCATAGTAGCCCTCCAGTAAAAATTGTCCCAGGCTCCCTACGCTTTAATTCGGCTCTTCCCTGACTGAGCACTTCTAAACACCGGTGAATAATCTAAATAAGCTAAATGTCAAATATTTAAAAATTCCAAAAAGCATCGCGGGCTGCAAAGAACCCCCTCGCGGGTCACATGTGGCCCACGGGCCGCGTGTTTGAGACCCCCTGGTTGAAATATATGGTGGTGAGTTTCTCTAAGATAAAGAAAAACAAGTTGTTGCACGCAATTTTAAGTTCATGGCCGAAATTTCGTTATAGAGTAAAAACGTGCTTATTTGGCACAACCAGACGTTTTCGACAAAAATGCACTGCCTTCTAAAAATTTTGAGTCCCTTATGATTACATAAAGTACCAATGTTGAAACATTTTTTATTTTTGGCCATAACGTTTTCAAAAACAGCGATTTTGGCCATTTTTATTTAAGATTTTGGCATAAGTTACGAAAAATCCAGCAACCTTCCTGTTGAACGCAGACATCTGTGGCAGGTAATGCAGCGAGACAGTGACTGTTGATAGCGGTAAGCCACGTACTTTTATACAGAGTGAAAAGAAGCATGAGTGAAAAACGAAGCATTGCTGCCAACGAAGTGAAATTTGGGACTATTGTCGTAACATGGCACATTTTCTTTGTGGTGTAGAAAGGGCAAAGCGTTTTGTGAACATCCATTTGCATTGCATCGTCACTCGTCAGCAACCCGAAAAGGATGAGCAAAAACGTCGACTTTGCGCCCGCCTGGAAAAATTTCTGCGGACGCCCGTTCTACAGATTGACCCCCCGCAATATGCTTCCGCAATCCTCATTCCGAATTGGTGAGGAAGAAGTTGCAATGCTTCTCGTCTGATTTGAAAAAAGAGGTGTGAGAATGCGGTTTTATAACTTTTTTTATTTATCGTTTAAAAAAATTACTATTTTGTTTGATTTTTAAAAATTGTGGATCTTTTCCAAGTTTCTTAGCAATTATTTTTCAAACAAAGCATCAATGGATCCGATCAATTCTATCACGCTGCGGCTCTAATTTTATTAATATGCTGAAAAGGATTTCTTGTTGTGGAATGATTGGTAAAAATCAGCCAGCGTGATTCAGTTTCAAAGACAGTGCAAGCTACGTAAGCATGCAGAGGCCATACGATAGACTGGGGATCCAATAAACTTTTTGGTGATTTAATTACACTTTTTACGGAGAATAAGGCTTTGTGGGCTACTAACGCGAGAACGAGTTGTAGTGTTATATCGCCTGTAAGGACTTCTTGGTAAGTTGTGTTGATTTTCGTTAGTAAAGTTTTCTTTTTGCGTGATAAAGCGAATATACATAAACATATAAAAATAACTATCTAGATCCAGAAATGTGGGAAGTAATGCTAATTGAAGGATATCTCAAATCATAACCTTCAAACATTTTTTGATGTTGACTGTAAATTATGAAAGATGTCTTCAACCATAAACTTATTGCAATCAAAATGTTTAATAGTTAAGATTTGGGACATACACCAGCAAATTTTAGTTTGTCCAGGGCTTTTGGAAATGAATAATGTTTTATGTCTAGAAAATCGCTGTTGAACTGAAATGTCATGAGAATAACACCGCATATTTTGTGGTTATGCCGGAGGGCTTGTGTGGCAATTTCCCTGACACAGCAAGGTTCTTAAGTTGGCAATTTTCGAATGATTTCAGTGGGGCGCCGCTTGTAGGCATCACAGCAAGAAATAATCTGATTGCCAGATATTTTCGCTGATTTATCCAAACACTCTAATCAGCAGCTTGCAAACACAAACGCAAAAGTTACAATAACTTGTGTTTTAGAATGGTTAGATCAATCTTTGATTTACGTGAACCTTGCAGTATTTAATTAATGTTATGCAACTGAGTTGGTTTTCGCAATGTAAATGTTGCTATAAAATTATTATCTGTTTCTACATGTACTGTAAGTTTTCTCTTTTATTTGCATAAATGCATACAACGTAAGATAGTTGTATTGAAGTAATTAGCCTCCGCCTGTGTGACGCAGTCATATCAATCAGTTAAATTTTAATGGGAAATCGATTTCATTGTAACTCTACACATCCTTAATCCTGAATCTTCATGCAATGCCTACGCGGGTGAAAATTTGAAGAATAGAGCAAGGGCAGACGAAGCAAGCAAACCCAAGAATAAAAATAATAAATCAAAACACAAGGTACGTCAAGTAAAAACTGGAAAACACGCTGTTCTCAATATTACTTTTGCTAAAACTGTTGTAAGATAATTGTAGGTATGTTTTCAATCATCACGAGTTACCGGAAACAGATATAAAACTGTTCTTTTTGCAGTTGGAAGAGAGTAGAATTAACCTAGTGCAGTAGTGTGATATGCTTTCTTTCCTAACACACCAGTCACGTAAAATCATCAGAAAACGGCATTTTGCCTGTTGGAAATGGTCAAACCTATCATAACGGCAGTGGCGTAGCAAAGGGAGGCCCATGCGGCACCTTCTTGGGAGAGGCAAGTTGACGATCAAAAATAAATTTTTAAAAGTGTTTTTAACTTTATTCAGTTTTTGTGCTTAGAACCCTTAGCTTAAAATGCTTGGAAATGTGGTTGTGGAGTGAGCGAATTGGTGTAAATCTTTACTCAAAAATCTGTATCAAATCCACGATGCTAAACCACCCTTGTGTTTGTCTTGAAATTATGGATTTTTTAAGATATTTATTTGGGGTGCAATTGCTCCCCAGTCCCAGCACCTTTCTTCTCACCCAAGGCCATTCCCCCTACCCCAGTCAAAAGTCCTTTGAACAAACGACAGAGATTACATTCAACCGCAGACCAGCAAATATTACTGGTCCAGTAGATCGAGGTTAAAAATCCCCTACCCCACACAAAATCTGATGAAAAAGGCCCTGCTTGAAACCACGGTAAATAGTCAAAGCTATCTTAATCGTTTTTCTCCTATCGTTCGATCCTTAGGAACGCCCAACGGAACATCATTACATCACCTGACACCTATGGGCTTATCAACATCAAATTTTGGCATTTGAATTGAACTCTGCCAGGGTAAAGTTGCTCAGTTGTATGACGTAACGGTAGAGGAAAATGATGTTCTTGAATCACAGTGCAGTTGATTTGTTTGAGTGGGTAATTTAAAGCTCAGAGCGTAGGCGTGAACTCCAACATGAGTGATTTGCAGTCATAGAAAAAGTCATTTCAACAAGAAAAGCTTACAAAAGGTGTTTCTCTCATTTTGATAAATTTGGCGTGATAAATATTAGTCTGACACCTAACGCAAGGGCAAAGGATATGTTTAGTTATGATTGTGGTGAAGACTTTTATAAAAAGGGACGTTAACCGAAACAGTCGCACAACATGGCGATGACTATACTGAATAAAGTTGTTCAGCACAATTACCGTCGAACTTAAGACGTTGTACTCACAGCTGAGCAATGAAAAAGCTGATCACCTACGTAGAATATTTTGGTAATACAGTCTTCGAAATAGGCTAGATGTCTGTTGCTAATGAACGAAGGTGCCGAATAACACTATGCACGCGCAATTGGAAGAAGCTCAACCCAACAGCTAGACCAAAATATCAGGTCACGATGGAGGCTGAAAAAGCCAACGCTTCACAACCAGCGCCGGTTTTTAGCTTATTTGACAAATTTTATCTAAAGGAGTCCAGCATCTTAAGAGGGCCCTGCGCCAGTGTCGACAGAGTTAACATTTGAAGCATTTTATATATTATAAGAGAAATAAGCCACCACTCAAGCGTGAGGTGAGCAATGAAACATTCTTTACATTACTGAGATCATATTATTAAATTTATGCAATATACATATTTCGTTTCAGATAAAGATGGCAATACTACACGAAATACAAATATACAAAAATGTTTACATCTGTACAATAGGTGTCCCGCGATCGCTTCTCTAATTGGGCTCCGCAATGACACATTTTTGCGTTTTTGATTGATCCCATAGAATGAATAAACAATTAAAACTAAGCGCAGACTGAGAGCCAGTAGGGAAGAAAAATTAACGATGTTTGCCTGGTCCATAGATACATATGTAAAGAAGGCAGAAAAACTACAAATGATGAGAAAGGTGGTAAACAATCAGAAAAAGCAAGACTCAAAATCGAGAAATATAAAGCCCCATTTCTGTTCATGAGTGCATTGATTCTGATGTTCACGATATTTTACTCTTCCGTATATCTTTACCAACCACGAAACATGATCTTTCATTTTAAGTTATTGTAAGCAAATGTGAGGTGAAGAAAGGGCGGCACTTTTACGGTTGGCCCGGGCGACACTAAGCCTCGCTACGCAACTGCATCACGGCAATGGTTCTTAGGAAGGATCAACTACACTGAGAGCAAAAATTTAGTGAAATTACCATCTACACTCAGCTCAAACAGCAGTGCGCCATTCCAACAATGCCGAATAAAGCACAAAAAGTACCAGGAAAGTTGGGCAAAGCAATGATTAAGATTTTAAGTGTTTTTGTTCAAAAAATATTTTTAAACAAGCATCTTAGGATCAAATAAAGTTGGTGTGTTTTATCATTATAAAATCTAAAATGTCCATTATCTTTCCAATTGTTTTAAGGACAATGTTGCAGTGGTACGATGTTGTTACAACTACAAAGGAAATAACTGTTCTGAACTCAAAGATACTTTCAAAAACCACTAGAAAATAAGCGAGACTTGTTGATATTTGCAGGCCTACTTTGCTTAACATATTTCATGTAGAACTGGCAGACCTTGCTCTTAACAAATAACTTGACTTTCAAACTAATGTACAAGCTTGAGACATTCCCATGCATTAATGGAACTTCTGCTCACAGTCAACAGGAAGCGCACCTCGACTTCAGAAGAATTCAAAGCAACAATGTTCTATTGTTTTCAGTGGGGTCGGATTAAGGGTACTTTAGGCCTAAGGCTAATGTACATAGTACACTGGAAAATAAAAAAATTAAGATTATTCTCCGTCTCTCTTTGTTAAATGTGATTTTAATTGAAAGCGTCTTGCCAAATAAATGAATTGCTTTAGTTAGTGTGATCATATATTGCGTCACATTTGATAAATTTTAGGAGATAATTCGGTAGTTACTTGTAATAAATACAATCAATCAAAAAAATTGAGGGCCAAATTTTCCAGTGTCTAAGGCTATAGCCTTAGTAGCCTAATGGATAATCCGACCCTGTTTTTCAGTGAAAAGGTTTGCTAGATTTCAAAATTTTATTGAAAGTTAGTGAAAAATGGCTAAGGCCAGCCTCAAGAAAATATTGTAAGCGCATCGTTTTGCTGACACATCCCAGTGTTGTAACTTTTGTGGTTAATTTGTGCACAAAGGCCTGGTTTGGATTCAATGGTTGCAAGTATTTTTTAAAACTGTTTTATTGTAACAGGTGGACAAAACCAATGGCAAGCTTTGAGGAAAACGGATCAAGATCTAGTCTGTTGCAATACTTAAAAAGTTGAGCCTAAAAAAATCAGAAAATTCACAACTCATCCCAAAGGTATTTGAATCAATGCCCTTGGACGTTCAGCGTATAAGTACGCTTATTAATGCTTCATCATTTGTTGCATAAACCTCAAAATCTTTACCATTACGTTTGCTGATTTAAACAAAATGAGAATGCCAATCGCCTGCTTTTTCAAACTTCTTGTAATGTGTAGTTTTAATTTCTGTAGTGGTTTTGTGGCGTGTATGTCTTAAAATGAAATATGAATTCCATCAAACTTTGATTATAAGTTTTTATTTCTTACTTCAGCACCTGCAATGTTTCGATATCCCTTGGATGCTGATACCAAAATTTTAGTCTATTTTTGAGGCTATCGTCTTGTTAATAAAAATCAAGATTTATCGCAAATAGTTGAAAAGTTATATGGTCATATAGCAATACCACCACAGGAAATTTGAAACTTTGAAAATCATCATTTGAAGCAAAGGACAATCACCATACAGCATTATCAGCGTCTCTTGACAGAAAACGATTTCAGTAAGCTTTTAATATCTATATATTATGATATCATTAGCTTTGCATTATTGGGCAATAATTTACTTCTTTGTTGCACATAAGAAAAATTTGAAAATAAGAAAACTTCACAGCGTCCCCTTTAAACACTTATCAAAGTTGATTAATTACTTTTAATATATTTGAATCTTTTTGGTTATGCACATTTTCTTTCTTATGTCGTTTTTCCCGTGTTTGTATTCGATTGCCTGATATTTTTTACAAGAATTTAAATTTATCAGCAGATTGAACTACAGCTTATTTGAATTTGAAAAATTGATTACTTCTGGGCACCAACGATATACTGAACGATCAACATGAACAAGTGATTTTTGTCTGTGTTGAGATAATAGTAAGCCAAGCATAATTTGTCTTTACTGCTTAAAATTTGTAGATTCAGTATAAAAGTTTATAAAGCACTGCAACTGCCATGAATTGTAAAAAACAGAAAAAATGGTTGGTTCCATTTTTACAACTGTAAACTATTGATTTATGTCAGATTTTTGTGTTATAATTTTTTTCGAATGCAGCATGTTTTCTTCATGCGTGGTGCTGGTGAAATCCTGTTTTGGTTCTATTACATTTTTAACAGAAGCGCACACATTTTCATTCTTAACGAAACATTTCAAATGATTTTAATAGCATTTAACAAGCAGCTTCTTTGTAAGAGTTAAACAAACAAGGATAAAATGCAGAACATTCGATAAATAAAAATTGAGACAAACAATCCTCACGATGCATGAGAGTCATACAACTTAAAAGTTCTTCATTGATGAATTAGATCCGTTGCAAATGTTTCTTCACAACCTTGTACAAATAAAAACATCAAAAAGTAGCGAAATAAGTTTGTACTATATTCAGGCACTCTAAAGCTAAAAAAATGAATCCATGAGAATGGGTAAAAATTAGTAAAATGAGCATTTGTATAATTCAGTAGACCAAATTTCTTGAACATATTTGCATGAGGTGGGAATCCTTATGCTGTATAACCCGAATGTTAGTGCATTCGGAGAAACCAATCAGCAGAACTTCTACAATTACGATATCAAACGCTATTCATATAACTGGATAATGCGCTTTTGCAATAAAATGCGCAATGCTGAGGAAGTAACTTTTCGACAGACAGTTTTTCTGAGATACTTAATTCTTTCTAGTTACATGTTGTGGTGTTTTTGATCCAAACTTTGAAGCAAACTTTTTGCGGTGGGCTGGCACACGATGTAACGACTTTTGTAACGAAGTGTCACGCAGTCAATTTACAGCAGCAGAGCATTTTAGGCACTGAAGCGTGCTTGCATCTAAGTGGAAACACTGACTGTATTTGATATCTGAATCATAAAGTAGAAGCAGTTAGTCTCCTGAGGAGTGTATTGTTCAAATCCAAAAAATTTTATCCCAAAAATAAATGCTTCGATCGTCTTTGAAAATTCCTCATGATTGCAGGAGTAGCTAATTCATATTTTGGTGATGGTAGAAACATCTGCAAACAGCAGCAATTTCCACAGCTGATCAATGAAAACAAGAGTATCACTGTTACTTTGCAGAACAGCAGAGCAACGTAAATTGAACTTCCAACCTGATGCAAGGTAAGTTAACAGGGGCCGTGCCAACGCTAAATATCCTTGATACAGACAAATTCTAAAAGGGGCAAATAATACAAAAAAAACTAAAGAACGCGTCTTAAGCTTGAAAAGCTAATTTTCAAAAATAACGCCACGCTTTCAGGAACGCTCTCACCGTTCGAAAATCCTTTACAAAATCAGTCAAGCATGACGTAATTCTACACAATGAAGGGAACTGCGTTCTTCGAACAATGCCGGATATGTGTGAGGCTGACTGGTTGCTGATACCATGGATTGGTGAACTCTATTGGTTTGCTGTGTTGCTGTTGATATCATGCAATCTTCGTCAAATTACTCAAGCTCGAAAAGTTTGGCCTTCTAAAACTTTTTCTCTTCCTGAGATTTCCCTGGGCAAATGTCCATGCTCCAGAACTTCACTTAAGCAAAGAAATTTTCAAACTTCTTCACCCGTGAATTTATATATCATTTTATGCTATCACTTGAACTGACGCGCAATCTATCGATTTAAAATGTAGAACGAGAAGCCGTTTACCTTTAAAATTGCAAATAATAAGACAAGGTTTAATTGTCGGCAGTAGACCAGTCAATGTAAGAAAGAAGCATCTCTTTCGAGAAAGCGATTGCAACTTTAATTGCAAACTCTGCAAAAATGAACATCTATGCAAAAAATGAAAACAATACAGTGAAATGCTGTATTAATGGTCTGCTACTAAATGGTTTACTGTACTATTGAAATCAAGTGCATAGAAAATAAGTACAGTATTTCATATTTCATTTTCATTCATTTATTCTCATACTTTTCCTCTGGGGAAGATCGTAGAGACAGCTGCACTAGGAGAGCTCGAAATGCCTCACGGTCAACAGCAATCTCAGATAGTTTTGCTGGCTCCACACTAAGACGGTACCAAGCAAGGTCGGAGATGTAGTCACTCCAGCTAGCTCTTGGACAACCTCTGGGCCACTTTCCCATGGGTGCATCCAGCAGAACGTGCCTCACCAATCTTTCCTGGGACATTCTGGACACATGGCCGAACCGACGTAGCTGGGATCTTTCGACTTGGAGAAGTGACTCGACCATCAGGGAACGAAATGAGTTACAAGATATGTCTGGTTGCAAGTTTACTGACGTCTTATGTTGGGTGAACGTCTTATAAATATTCAAAACTAACCCTAGCTCTCCTCTTCTTTCTCTTCTTATCTTAAATTTGCTTCACAGATGAAGGTAATTAGTTTCAGAAAACGTAACGAAAAACTGGATTCTAAAATATGTGCTTAATCAAATCGGTTTAGTGATCTAGTCAAAGCAAGCCTCCCACTGACATTTTTTGGTTGCAGAACGCACATATTTAACACAGATGTGATCAATGCAAAGCGCATGTGTTCATAAAAATAAGGGTGCAATCAACGTTACACGCAAGCGAGACTTGCTTCATTCACTTCTTTTTTCGGTTTCGCTTCCCCTAAATGCGGATGTAATAAACCAGGGGGGGCCAAACTGCGGCACGCGAGCCGCATGCGGCTCTTCGAACCTCTGCATGCCGCTCCTTGTGCTTTCCGAAAAATCATACATTTGTTTTTTGTTTTTTATTTCTATTGCAAAACGTAGAAATATTGTAAAGTGGTGCTGTGGTAGCTAGCGTGCCGTACAGTATGCTTTTGCAAGTCGTTCCAAAAAGAATTATGATGTTACAGAAGCGTAGATTGCAAATAAATTTGTGTTTTTAGATTTTAATGTTGCGGCTCTTCGTAACTTGGGTTTTACGATATGCGGCTCATACATAGAGCAGGTTTGGCCACCCTTGTAATAAACGTTACGCGCAACCGCTTAACACATAAATTAATCCTATTTTATTTGAGTAAAATTTCAGGACTGAGGACGTGTAGTGTTAAGTGAAGCGTACTTCCTAATAAAAATTTTGCTAATTGATTCAACTTTGTCGCCTTCACGGAGAATAGTTGCTTGAACACAGATATGTGCAAGTCTGAATCATCGCAAAGCCAAGAAAGGAGAGTCCAGCCGGCTGATTCCTCGAAAGCTTACAGCAAACTTAGAGCTTTTGCTTGTTAACCAAAGGGTGACGTTTAAGCTGTTCGAAACATCCTCAGACGGAAATTTTCGAGAAAACAAACCTAGCTTGATATATCAAGCTGGGCTTGAATTCCAAAGGTGGCAACGTCAAGGGTTTGCTTAAAGTAGCGGGGGGTGAACGTGAGCGATGACTGGAAAACGTCATTTGAATTTTTCACTACAGACAGGCGGCGAGGCTTAGCGAAAACGTCTCTGGAACTTCAAAAACTTCAGTTGACCACCTCGACTCTGCTGAAAGGTTTCCGTGCAATCATTAAGAAGATTCTCTTCTACTGTATGTTGAACAGGCATAAGAATGATACGGCTGCGAAACATCTCAAAAATCGTAGCGCGGTGATTGCGTTGAAAGATTAATATTTTCACAAAAATTTAATCTCGAGCGCCTGCGGCAAGGAAGCGTTTGCCCTCCTAACCGCAATAAAATGATGGGTTTTCTTTATTGAGCGAAACAGGAAAACATTTGCGCTTAGGCGCCTTGCTTCTGGTTCTGCATGAATCCTTCCTGTTCATACACGAATAACATCCTTAGTTGTCTTCAGTAATGCAGTTCATTTTACTACTCAGCAGAAGTACAAAAAGGTACACAAATCTGCTGAATTTAAACCTAGTCAACTAGAATGTGCTTTTCAACCTAACTGAATTTTCCATGGATTCCAACAATGCAGAAAATGATGATCAGTCACTAACTTCAGTTCAGGTCATACTCTTTGTTTCCGTTTTCGTGCATCATAAGATGGAACGCAAAGGATCATAAGTTTCAAACTCTCCTTGATTATACTACAAGACGTGAAAAATAAGCTTATTTTAAAATTTTGGAAGTGAAGTGGTGGTTTGTTCTGAAATCTACTCTCTTGAAAAAGTGTTTAGCAACAATTTTCAAAGCTTGTGCTTTCCGTGTAGAGAAATCCTTAAGTTTCCGAAAGTTAAATTTTAGTGTAATTATCAACAACTTGACCTTGCTGTAAACCGTTTGTTAAAATATTAAATGCACATACTAGTCTACAAATTCGCGTTGCAGACACCAAGACTTGTTATTGTAATTAATTTACTCGGTAAAGAAAGATATTCAAAAGCGCTTATTTTCTCTAAAGAGTTAAACAAAAAGGCAGCATTCAGAACTAAGTGAATCATATTGAATGAAAAGGTGTTTGAGTTATAGTTGAAAAACATTTAAAAATAATCACTGATTTTTAAATCAGTTCTGAAAATCAAGCAGAGAAAAATGCCTTTTGACAACCAGCAATGTATTCGATGAAAGACACGAAAACATCATTTTTATGAAAGGGTAACCTTTTGAGGCAAAACGTTTGCACGACTGTGTGTTTTGTAGCGTTTAACTTTTGCATCAAAGAAACTAACAAGCCTTAAACACAAATTGTATTTTCTGTCGAAAAGGCAAGACAACGTGTTCAAACAACGAAATGTACGAAGTATTTTCCCGGCCTGCATCAACAGCATTACTTGACGCCTACAACAATTTTGATAATTAGATATATTCCACGAATTCGCTAGGATTGTTAAACATTACCAAAACAACAAATCAAAACGCAAAAATTAATATGTTAGTGCAAACTTGATTAAATCTAGTGAAAAATGAGCAATACTGTACTTACAGCTTTCGAAACGGAAAAAATTTTAGCTAGCAAAAACACGCGTTTGTGCTTTCTTTGGGTTGAATAAAACGCTTGAAACGTAGAAATCTCAATTCCAGAACCAAAATAAAGTAAAAAGCACTGAAAACGAAAATTTTAAAAAATTGGTTGTTGAATAATATTTACACCAACGTTCTCTACTCTGATTTCATTTTTCCGAAAAAATACTAAATCAAAGACATGTTCATTTAACATGGACTTCGTGTCTGCTCACAAACAAATAAATTAAACAAATAAATTCACAAACAAAAAAATTAAAGACATATTGATACATCTATGGACTTCGTGTCTGCTCACAAACAAATAAATTAAATTATAATTTAACAAAGTCTGCAGGAAAGTGAAAGTTGAATTTCAACAGTAATGTTTAATGGCTGTGACTGAAGTTGTAGTGAAGATCCTTTAACAGTCAGAGATCCGATAAAAATGGGTGTCAGTTGAAACACGTTGTGAAATTGCTTAGGAAATGTTTATCTTGAACCTTAACAGCGAAGACTTTATAATTGAAATCCGAATAGCTGGAAGTATTGGCTCGTGTTCAAGTTTACGTAGAACGTAGCATATTGTTGGCAATTGTGCTTGACAAATCGTTAAGCGTAGTGAACCGCATACTTTGAAAATGCATGCTTATTCTATGTTTGATCTCCTTGATTTCTCCTCACTTCCATTAAAAAATTTCATCACAGATTAAAGTTCCTAGACATTTGACGCTAATTGCGAAAAATACGTTCATATTGTGGGTGTTCAAAGCAAATATTTTTGCAAAATAAAAGTTTGTTTACTACATGGAATATTTAAAACATCGCTGTTTTCCAAAAAACGCTGGAGCTTTTCCTGTGCATCTTTAGGATTGCTCCACAAACGATAAGGTATAGTGATGACGGTGAAGAAATAAAACATAATAAAATAACTTGATCTTAAAACGATTCTTAATTGTTTGGTTAACAATTTTCCTCCTCGGCGATGAAACTTGCTGCTTCATACACAGGACTATAAATATTTCTTCGCAATCACCTTCAAATAAAAGCAAATTTTCGGATTGATTGACTGGCCACCTACTGACAATGGAATGGAGATGGGTTGCTATCAACAGAGAAAAGAAAAATTTGTTTTTATTTCCTTTTAATTATCACATCACTTTGCAGAATAAGCTATTCTTATTTTAAATCCATAAACGAACGGTGAAACTTTAGTTTGATTTGATCATTAAGCAGATACTGATAGTGTTTTTCTTCTTTGAAAGGAACTCAGTTGATTTCAAATCTTTGAAAAAACAGCTGTAATTTCGAACGTGGCATGACATCAGCACGAGAATTTTCTTGGGATAATATCTTCGGTAGTTGGTTAAAATACGCACCAATTCCTGGGTGGCTCTGAAAAGCAGCTGTGACGGCAAGCAACCTTGGAGACCTTCAACCGATTCATCATATCGCATTCTTGTTGACAAATGAAGGATACAAATAAAACGAACGCGAGCTAAGTTAAAAATAATTGGCAAAACGAAGAATGAACGCAAATGAACGAAAGATCAAACTCTCTAAACGCTTGGCGTCAGCGCTTCAGAGCACAATTTATATGAGCACAGCGCGAGTCAGTGCATTGATACGAGTCGGGCGACGTGATATAATACCGCATAAGCGCACAACTGTCTCAGTACTCAGCTTTACCACTATTATTATTATTACTGGGGTTTAATTGGCACTGTTGGCGGAAAGATTCTTTAGCGCCACGACAGAACACTTGGTTTTGCCTTTTGTTGCTTCGTCACCATCTGTGACGGTGAAACTATATTACACAAGTGCATCCGAAGACCTCAAAATCGTTTCAACAGGTGTTCCAAGCGGCTGTTGTACAGAAAGAACTTTCAAATCGACCATGTCAACAGGAAACCCCATATTTTACTTCCAGTTATTCTTTTTGGCCAGTATAGCTCCCGAGAAGCGCCAGAAATAGCAAAGGGTTACTGTTGTACATTGAGCACTTTCTGCAGGTTTGGAACAGTCCATATAAATTCTCACTGGAATCCTCTCGAGTTTGCTTAGCTTTCAGTACAGACCTCGGAAAATGCCTCTCACTACTTGACTTGGAAGCGAAGGAAATTCTGCACGAGACGAAAGGTCAGGAGCCACAAGCTTTTTCGAACTCGTTTGTTTTCTGTAAGCCTATGCACAATTAGATCAAGTTCAGATCCTATTATGTATCGCGTATACTACACGTTCATTTCCTGTGAAAGTTTGAGCTGATTAAACAGAAGCACGACAGCAGTGGAAGACCTCATAATGCCTTCACATTTTTTGATTTAAAATCTTTTGACAAATGCAATGTTTTGAGAATTAAGACAACTTTTGTTTCTTCGGAATAAAGATAGCATCCTGCAGAACACTACAAAAAACTCCTTTCACAGTGTGACGCTGAAGAATAGAGGTGACTAGAATTGGAGTAGGAACACTTGATCCATCGTTAAAGAAAGCCAAGGCTAGCAGACCTTTTACTTGAAGCCTGGTTTCTACTTTTACAGGAAGATATATATTTTCAAAAGAATTCACGACATGTATACTCCGATAACTTTTCGTTAACGCAATGAGACTGTAGGGTACAAGCTTTTTCTTCGTCATATTCTGCAGAACAACCGCTTGAATTTTAGTGGCATTGTCCGCTTCACGCGATGCTTTATCTTGGTCTGGAAGCATTCCTTTCAAAGCTTTTACCCTTTCCTGATGGTTCCTAAAAATTCTGGTGATTCTGAAGAAGCATCCATTTGAAAGTGCCAAGGGCACTGTGAATTCTGCACGAGGCTGCGAATTGGACTATGGGCCTACGGCGATTAAGCAAGGGCAAAGATGGAAATCTAATGAAGGAGCAAGTCGGCACGATAGCAGAGCTTTCATTCTTCGATTCATTCTTTGCAACTCGCATCAACCAAACTCGGACCAACTCCTCAAATATACTCTAAAGAAGGGGTTCCCAACCTTTCTCTGACCATGTAACCCTTCAGCATTTCGACAGGTGAGCATGTACCCCTAAATTTTCTTGTGACAAAAAGGTTGAGTAAAATAACGAAGATACACTGAATTTTTAACAGAACTTTTAAATTTTTAGAATTATAAAGGTAGACTCCGTTTTTATGTCTCAAAGTTAATTTGTTGCGGATGTACAATAAACGCACCCTGTGGAATGGCTGCTTTTATCAACACGCCATGGTCATGCAAAACACAACTACGCTGCGCTAAAATAAGAATTTTTAAGAAAAGAAACCATTTCCCTTCTTTAAAATAGATTTTATTTGTCCAATGCTTTTCCTGTGTGCCTAACGGTTTTGACAGACAAAGTTTTAAGGTTTGGTATAACTTTATGTTACATAGCGTGAGAAAGACTTGCAAGAAAATTATTGATTTACACGAAGCAATGTGAAATATTTTTAATGGTGAAATTCATCAATGAGAAATCAATCAGAACTTTAACCCAAGTGCAGCTTGATGTATCGGGCAAGACATTAAAATGAGCTTATGTCAAAATGCTATCAGTGTTGCTTGAAGAGGACATTACAAACAATATTTTAGCACGAAACAACGAAACTTCTTGGAGCTATAAACATAAAGCGTTTGATTGTTCTTCAATAAGAACGTTTACGGGGAATTCGCGAAATGTTCGATTTATCATAAAATGCATTTTAACTGTATAGTTTGAAAAATTTTTTCTTTGAAGATAATTTGAATTTCGGAAAAATAATCTCTGATATTGGAAATAACCCTGAATATCCAAAATTACCAAGCATTCGTTGATTCCAAGGCTTTAATTTAACATACAAAGATGTAACAGCCTTGCTGGATTGTTACATAATGTTGAAGAATTAGGAACGTTAGAGGAAACTTTGGCTGTGGAGTACTTCAATACATTTAAGCCTTCAAATCATGGCAAAGAGAACGAAACATGAAAGCATTACGTCAACACGCCGAAATGATGAATGCGTGCCATATGCCGACGTGGCCAACAGATTTCATTGAAGACATTGACTTAAGGCGGTGTAGCAGTTGGAATGTAGGGCTTTGGCTACACAAACGTAGTCCACAAAGAAATTGGTCTTTCGCAAGGCGTGGGTTTCATCGAATCTGGCATAAAATATTTTAAGGCTTTGACGCGAACAGATCTAGAAGCAAACCACAGTAAAAACAACCTGTGCAGAGAAGTAACAGCCATGAAGTAATTTTCCTTCAAGTCTTCGCAAGTAACGTAGAACACTGAGTAGAAGTCAGATTTTATTTCGTAAACTTATTAAACTTTTGTAAAACGTGATGGAAATTGAAAAGGGTTTACTCTCTGAGGAGAATAAAATTCTTTGGTTTCTTTCTTTCGTCATTAACGTTTCAAAAAGCAGTTTTATTTCGTTTTACTCTAGCCTCATTCTATATAAATAAGATGTAAAACAATATAGTTAAGTGCTTTGTGAATTGCTGACAACATACATGATTGCCACCAGCAAGAAAACCTTGCAGATTTTCTGGTTCCATAATAAAGAAAAACAAAATACAAAAACAGAAAAAGTTCTCTTGAGGTTTTTGCAAACCAAGACTGACATGCGTTTTTCACAATAAGAAACCATGGCGCATAATCCAGTAGCTATTAAAAATTGTTGTTTTGCAACCTCATCTATTAGGCTTTAACTGCTTTCTTTAATCAGTGGGTATTCTTTAAAGAACTTGGTATATTTACGTAGCTTTTTTCTAGTTGGTGTGAAACCAAAGAAAAACTGAGTGGTGTGCCAAAAAAGTGCTGCGATGTGTTGCGCTAGCGCTATTGCAGACTTCACCAGGTAAAAGTAAATTGAACAAGTTTGCAATGTTGAAATATAACCGAGTCATTTAAAATTTATTGTGTCTTTTTACTGAACTCAATTTTGCTCAAAGATGATGATTGCAAGTTTGAAAATTACATGGTGTTGAAATTTTTTTGGGAAGTATGGTTATTGAACTTTCTTGCCAAGTTTACCCTCTATCCGTTCCTAAAAGTCTGGGTAATTTCTCTTTGATTTTTTTCTTGAATACCAACCTGCCATCTTGTAAATATTTCTTTGATTTGTTTTATTATTGCAGTCAAAGCGCAGGAGCATGGACGTTCCTTAATATTTCATGCCAAGCTTAACAATTCATCAACTCATTGTATAGCATGTTTATGATTCGTCTCACGCCTGTAAACGGAAACAAACCTGTCATCATGTTTTATCCAGCTGCACACTACTGTAAAATAAACTAAGCATGCTTTATTTATGCAGGTTCAGAAAGATACTTTACAATCTAAGCACAAAGCATGTGGCCTAAATTAATGCCGACAGTAAAGAACACAATAGGCTAAGCGGAATTTCAAAGATGCAGCTGTTCCCGAAACCAAGCCTTCCGTAGTAAAGGATCTGCTAGGCAAGAAGTTGCAGTGGCTAAAACATCGACCAGGCCAATCCTGCTCATAATTGGAATTTATGCACATTCACATTCCTTCAGCCATGTCCAGAGAATGTTGCACGGTGCCTTTTCTTACATAGCTCATTATCCAATTCCTCGTCTTCAACAAAGTGTTGCTTTCACGGTCGAAGTAACTTTCGTCTTTTATACCCATGCCCCTTCACGCACAAAAGCTATAAAAATAGTGGCTTAAACCGGAAAGATAAAAGTTATACTATTGCCAACAACTGACAAGCACCATTTTCACCTGACAAGCACCATTTCTTTTGTAAACCAGAGCACAAATTCCTAAATTCTCGTAAAATGAACAAAGATTTGTGGCAGAGCCTTAAAGTTTGCATGTTTTTTGTATTTTCTTCAGCACTTTTTATCCTGAAATTTACTCATTCGACTAAAGACGAAATAGAAATTGTACGCGGACGTGCGTCCTGTTTTTTCCTAAAATTTTGAATTAAATGCATAACTTTTATCTGTTTCCAGCGAGCCAAGGTCTCGCGAAAAATTGACCATCAATCTTCCATCTCCGAACAAATCAGCCATTTCTAAAACTGACCCAACCAAGTGTGTGGGCTGTTGTGTAATCCACCTTCCTCAAAAATCGTGATATCGTATCGCTCCGATCTCTGTTTATTCACGCACGTGAGCTTTGCTCGACACGGTGTAGTTGGCAGTTCGAAGAAAATGTCTCCGCTATTTCGGGAAATAGATTGCTCTTCTAGAGTCGGCGGCAACGTATTACTTCGCATGAAAATTACGCAACATCGGGCCAAAAGCTTGCGCGTACTTGGAAAATGCGATTTTGGAAAATTTGTAAATGTTTTGCTGACAGGTGCCAATATTGTCCCTTTCACAGCACAGAAAAACATTTTGACATTAGTTATTCAGTCAGTGAATATACTAACATCCTGACCTTTTTATTGACCCACGCCACGTTGAGACATTTTGGAAATCTTTGAATTATTTACCGCGTAGTGGTAAGAATCCCAGTTAAAGTACAGTATCAACTAGTTTGACTACAAAATGCGTCCATTGTAGATTACAGCAAAACTTTGGAAAGCTGTTTGAATCGATTGGAAATCGATTTGAACGGAGATGACAAAGAAAATGAGACCTTTGCTCATTTAAGCTCTAAGAAAATAAATAGAACAAAAGTTGCAAAAACAGTTGAGGAAATCGGAATAATTTTTACTGAATAAAGGAGTTATACATGAAATATTTTCTCCAACTTGGACAAACTTTAGTTTGAAAATGATGAGAACTGTCGAGAATTTTCCTAATTTCTTCGACGCAGTTATTCATCAAAGCTAGTTCTCGCAGCCGCAACAAGTTTATTGTTTTGGGGCGAGGGACCGCAAGGTCATCGAATCAAGCCCCTAATAACGCACCACAAACAAAACAAAAGGCACATAAACAAACGTAAACAAAACGCAACAAAAAAGACACACAACGCGTAAAAAAAACAAAAAAAACGACAACAGGCAGCAATGTAATGTAATTTAGCACATAAGCAGACCAAGGGGGGGTCACCGATAAATTTGTGAAACAGGACACTGCGATAAATAGAGCACGTTTTTGTTAAGTTTTAGTTCAGTGAAAAATTGGCTGCATCGACTAGCAAAATCAAACGAATCGTTAACTGGAGCATGCAAGTAAAAATTTAAAGAATTATTTCCCTATAGATAGATATATTACAATACAAATTGATCCAGCAAATATTTTTTGTATGTTGGATAAAACGCTAGGAATGATTTGTTTCTTAAGTCTTTGGGAATATTGTTCCAGAGCCTTGGTCCTGTGTATTGTATAGATCTTCGTGTTAAAGATTTTTTTGATGAAGTTGTAGTGAGATTGTTATTAGTAGTTATTCTAGTGGGATAATTATGTCTTTCATTAATATGGGAATAACAATCGGAGATGAGTGGATCTGCAGTCCTTTCATAATCACATTGAAATAAATCTTTGATTAATTGACATTATTTTCACGTATAATACAACGGCGTCTTGCAACTAGACCAGTGGTTCCCAACCTTTTTTATGCTGTGGCCCACTTGTCGCTTTCAGCAGAACGTTGTGACCCACTATCACAGAACAATAGAAAAATCTACTCAAGTCTTCATTTAAGTACAAATATGAGCAAACAAAATGAGGACTTTATGATAATACATCCACATCGATTTATTAAATTTTAGCATCAGCAAGACTAAGCAGACTGCGAGATAAACTTCAGCGTGATTTTTGCTCTTGTGTGACGTTTTCGACCAGGTTGTCAATTCTTGACTACGTTGTGGAAAGAGCGCATCTAAGATCGTCTTCTAGAGTAAAATTGAGTCGGTTTCGATTTTTTGTTTTCATGTGCAGAAGGGTAAACAATGGAAGAGAAGTAACTTCTTGAGTGTTTCTTTTCCAACATCTGGATGAATATCAGACACTTTTAGCCAAAAATTCCAAATTTTATTAGTTTCGAAAACGTATATGACCCCAGAATCGTTTTGAAGGTTAATCATCTTGCTTGCATACTGCAACATTCTCGACTGGAACAACAAAAATATTTTTCACCAAATCCAAATTGTTTTGATGAATTCTGTAAAGTACAGCACAAATTTCTCACGAAGCCCTCCAAGGTCTTGAACAAATTCCAATGCTGCATCAACAGTCACTTCATCACCAGCTGCTGTGGCTCCATCTCGAACATAGCAAAATTTCCTGCTTGAGCCTTTCGCTGTCAACTGTCAAGTTTTTCCACGAATGCGCTGAGGGTATCAATAAAATCAAAGATTGTCCTTCCTCTTCCTTGTATTTGTAGTTTCAGATTAACTTTGTTGAGTTGTTGAAATATGTCAGCAAGATATGCCAGGCGCCAAATGAAATGGTTATTTTCGATACTGGATACTATTTCGCTTTTTCCTTGATCACAGAGAATTGATATTAATTGCTACATACTTCTCGATGTGTGCATCTGAGCTTACTATCATACATTCTAAATCTAGCCCCACATGTTTGGCAATTCAGAACACACAGATAGATGGAAACCTTAACGGAAAACCGGCTTAACGAACGATATTCCGTCGGCAGCATTATTTCAGGTTCACCAGAGGTGCTTCATACCACCACTCAGTGAATTTGAATTATGCGAAATGGCGCCATGGCCCACCTAAAATCTGCCTGTGGCCCACCAGTGGGCCATGGCCCACAGGTTGGGAACCACTGAACTAGACCATTAGATGCACCATGTAGCAGTATCAGTATCAGTTTATTTAGGAACAACTATAAACAGACAGCAAATCATGCCAGAGAAAACAAACCACATTAGAACAGCGTTTATTTTGTTCCCAGGACATCTGAAACAACCACACGGTTTTCTAGTCAGATGCCCTGATAAGTAACAGGGACAAAAAAAGAGGGAAGCAAGTCTAGACTTAATAGTGCATTTCAATAAGGACATCCAAGCTAGATAATGTTATTTAATTATTAAGTGTAGCATGTCATGCATTACCAGAGCATGTCTGGAAAACAACAT
>Ga0210059_1000094_pt1 | contig 74886 bp, 41 predicted proteins | sample Ectturendosymbi2_FD_188042 | JGI IMG/M metagenome (GOLD analysis project Ga0210059, IMG submission 188042) | Ecteinascidia turbinata endosymbiont from Florida, USA - Sample 2 (SPAdes) (version 2) | ecosystem: Host-associated > Tunicates > Ascidians > Unclassified | place: Key West, Florida...
GCTAGGGAGTGAACAAGTTCCTTTGAAACGAACGTTGAGACGGCTAGAAATGATATGCCTTGAACTCATATGATACCTTGCTCAGGAAATAAGATGTAAAAGCTGTTTCTAGTAGAGTTCAGGTACCACCATTGTTGCGTCAGCGTCATAATACCAACCTACTAGAAATTCTAATCGGAACGCCGTTCCGGCAATAATTCTTTTACCGGAACGGCGTTCCAGGCCGTTCCGGCTTACTTTCACCTCTGTTCCTTTTGTACTCCCATGTATGCATCACAATTATGGTGTAATTTCAGGAAGTCATGCATGCAGAGATTGCGTGTGGCATATAATTTTGGATGCAGAGCTCTATACAACCTACCCTGGAGAGAGAGTGTTAGTAGCCACAAGGTTCAATGTAACATTCCTACCTTTGAGGCTCTGCTACGAAAATACACGTACCTGTTTCTCGAAAGATGCAGAAAATCGAACAACATATGATTACGTGCTTTGATGCAGTCTGATTGATTGTATTTTCCCTATTCTTTGAACACTACAATCGCATTTTGCTCTGTGAATGAGTGATCGAAATTTGCAGTATCCGTTTGATTGATGGCGTTTCATGTCACAATGCTTTCGCATTTTACCTAGACTCGACCAATTTAGGAATTGGCGCCCTACTCCGCAGTGGTGTTGTAACAAGTGTTACGTGTTAGCTAACAATAGTGTTAAGAATGTGTCTGTAACCCTGTGGTTCTGTCTTCAATGCAGTTGCAAAAAGTGTCTGTAACCCTGTGATTCCGCCGGCTTCAGTGCTTTGTAGTACGTTCTATTTTGTTTGTTTTTATCGAACTATGGACTTCGTGTCTGTTCACAAACAAATAAAATAAATTAGATTAAAATTAGGGTTTGGTGTTTAGGTAAGTGCGTCGGGTTAGGGTTTGAGTTTGAATTAGAAAAAGAAAAATAATTGAGGTCAAAGTCCCAAATTTTTCAGTGGCTATAGTTATTCCCATACTGTAGCTTGTTGTGGGTAACTGACATCTAACCAAAAAGTTGTAACACTGTCTAAGGAAAGAAATCCTTTCTCAGCACAGAATCAGACACTAAGATCTTACAGAGTATATATTTCGCGTACAAAGTAGGCATCATCAGCTCTTATTCAAATAGAAAAAGTTTTGATTTACACAATACACATCAAAACAGTAATCGCCAAACTTTATTCCTATACTCTCAGAGGTAAAATAAGTGTAGCTTGTTGTGGGTATCTGACATCTAACCAAAAAGTTTTAATTTAAACAACACACATCAAAACAGTAATCGCCAAACTTTATTCCTATACTCTGGGAAGTAAAATAACTGACAGACAATAATAGGTCAGAAATTTCGCTTGACACCGGCTTGCAAAATCGAATCTTGCTGAACTACACAAGAATTGAGAAGGCGCATAAGTACGCAAAGAAACTTTCGATTTTTTGTTATGTATAGAAGTCCAGAAAATTTGTATTAGTTTTCCTTTTTCCCTGCTGAGGCATTATCAAATGCCCGAATGCTTCTATTTTAACAACTGCTGTTTTTGGGCTCGTGCAACAGTTTTATCATGCTACAGAAATTTGTAATGTGGTTAATGAGGTCAGCACTTGCGTTGCTCAGCCATAGTAGACAAAACAAAGACAATTGTTTCGTATAAAGTGAACTACCACGGAGCACAATCTTAAACGTGCGTAGTGGACGAAAGGTCTGCAAAAAGTGTTGAGATGGTTTCTGGATGCAGACGATAACCCACATTCCCACCAAAACCTAATTATTTCTTTTTGGCCCATTTGCAATGTGTCCTTGAAATATGCATGCAAATTCATTCCGTGGTATTTGCATTTAGTCGACAAATTAACAAACAAAAAGTGTGCGAAAACAATTAATCTCCTTTGCGCAGGTAATAAAGTATTTTTAAATATCAAGCTCAAGGGGGGGGGGTTAACCCCAACCCCCCTTTGCGTACGCCCTTGGCCACACAAAAGAAAAACGAAAGTTTTCTTGCCTACTTGATGTGCATTGTCCATTCTTGTGTATTTTAGCAAGTGTCAAAATGTCAACTCTGGATGTCCGCCATCCCAGTTGCATGCCTTCTCTGCTCAACTGGTATTCGAGGAGACATTCGAGCACCCTTATATTTTTGCAGTTGTAAACTGCGCTGACGCAGCACTGAGTGCATTCTACATCCCTGTTGCTACGCGTTGCCGCATAGTTTTGCAATTATGAACGGCTCTGTCTTATAGCGTTGAGTGCTGTGTTTTGCTCCGGTGTCCTAACTTGGAGCGCTGATATAATTTATGTTCATTACGTTGGCACATTGTACAACAACGAGTAAGTACAGTGCGTGTAGAACAGGCCTGCACAACTCTGAAGCTCGAAGGGCCAAATTGCTCAACATAAATTTGCCGCGGGCCGCAAAAATCCACTGTATTTTTAATTCGTTGTAGTTTGGAAGAAATTCTGGAACGACGATTAATTGTCTGAAGAACATGCTGTTGCAACATTTCCTGCAAGCGTCGCGATAAAGCTGTCGCGGACCGCAAGAAAAGCTCAGAGTGGCCGCATGCGGCCCGCGGGCCGTACGTTTGTTTGCAAACGTGAATACGTCGTCAAATTGTGACGTCACAAACAGCGTACATCCATTAACAATGACCACCATACGCCACTGCTCAATACTAGAGTTTGGTAGGGGGCATACAATCAAGCAGTCGCCCCGGGCATCACCAGACCTCTGCACGCCACTGAATACTGATTGAGTGCAACAGCAAGTAAAGATCAAAGAACTGTGAGTGATAGTGGCCACCAATCAACGCAATAAGAACCAGCTGATTCCGTTTTATTTGAAGAAGCTAGTTCAACTATTTAACCATTAATATGGAATGAACAACAATATGAGGAATTTGAACGCAAAAACAGTTGGATGCATGCTAGTAATGGGAAAATAGGATGTATCTGCCCCCGGGCGCAGCATGTGGGGGCCGTCAATTGAGGTTGGAATGTCACCTAACAATTGCAAAATGTCAAATGTCAGCGGATGTTAATAATTACGATTAAAAAAATATCGAATGCCAGTCGCTGGTACCCAGTTGCGAAGTCTCATCAAGATCACCAAGTTTCGCAAAGCGAGCGATTACGAACCTTGGTGATGTTTTAAAGGCATCGCTTGTGTCTCCAGCAATCAGTGCCCGTATGTGTTTTGACTGACAATTACGTCACAATGCTTTCAGATGGCCACGGTTGCAAACTTTCCCACTTCGCTCTCATTGTATAGTTGCGTCACAATCGACGGGAATCTAGCATTCACAGTGCATGCAACTGCGTATGCTTTCACAGCAGTGATAAATCTTAACAGTATGTTGTTAGTAGTTACGACAACAGATCTTAGGAAATTATCTGATCTTTGATGGCTTGACAAACTTCATGTTGAAATGGATATGATGTGGTTCTGAAGGTAGTTATGATGATTATTATTTGTGGGATATTTAAATAAATCCTGACTACTTTCGCAAAATTTTAATTGCAAATGGGCAACAGCGTTGAGTATATTAGTTATTATTGTGAACTGTTCAGTTACTCGTAGGGACGCAGGAGAGTGAGGGCATGACAGGGGCATTTCCCCCTGACCTTTCAAAAGGGAGCAACGGGGGCGGAGGTGACTTTTCATTATAGTATCGTAGGTAATTTCCCAGTTTATCAAGATCGATTTGAAACAAATTCATTGCAGCTATTTACGCAACGACAAGATTCAGAATGGTTTTCTACAATTTCTGTTATTATATTTGAGGTCAACATTGTTGCTGAACAGAACAAGCGTATTGGTGAATAATTTTTTGTTTTTTTCGTAAGTTTGCATTTCCCTCAACTCTTTTACTGCCCTCCTGCGTTAAAGCTGTTCCGACTACTACTTGTATTTTATTTAACTCCACCTATAAACTTAGCATCTCCACAGACATGATTGTCGATATTCATGTCACAAAATTGCTAACAAAGCGTCTCACGGAAAGTCACAGGTGTTCGATATTTTCTAGGTGAAAATACCTGACTGACACATGATTTAAATCATATCAGTCTTTTGACAAAGTAATCGATAAATTTGCAGCAGCAAAAGCAAGAAAACTTTGACTTTTAAGTTATGTAATTGCAAGTAAAGCATTAGATCGCAGTATTCCTTTTATTTTCTGCTAACTTTTCAATGTTTTATATCCAAAGAAATGTTTTAGGATTTGGGAATTGTATATTTCTGCAGAAGTTTTGTATAAAATCTTTTGCTTTCAGTTTTTCATATGCATTCTTCCGTCCGTCCTTATGTACTCACGAGTCTGCCCTCAGTCAGTCTTTCCTGGCGTTCTAACACTCAGAACTCTGAGAGTGCATGCTCCAGAACCCCGTACAGCTCGCACCAGCGGTGATTGTGACCAGACCTGACGGGAGAGGGGCACAAGCGGGTACGCTGCTTTCGGGATCATCAGAAGGCTCTGGCAAAGGTATGGTTTAGAAAAAGGAGGTGCAACTCTGGCCAAATTTCTGTTTTATTATCAGTAGAATTTTGTGCTCATAAAATTCTGTCATTAAAATTCGTGCAGATGATCATGGAACTTTCTGCCTAGTTTTTTGCATTTTACTTCACTGTTTGCTACAATTCGAATTTATTATCGCGTCTCAATGTTCAATAGTTACCAAAATTTTAAAGTGGGCACAGCTTCATGCGAAACAATCTAGAATGCTAATCTTCAGCTTTCGTCACACTAACCCTAACGTCGGGTGTGCATGACCCGGCTTTCAAAAATAAAAAAATATACTTTCCTTCAACTAAAGTGCATCACAAAAACTACACTGAAAATATAACTTTCACTGAGCTGTTTGAGCACTAACAATGTTACTTTGTACTCTAATGTCATACGATTTTTGATGAAAAGGGGGTGGTGTAGATTTCATTTATGTCTGAACTGAATTACTCGTAACAAAAAATTTTGGGCCTGCAGAACTTCTTATGTTGTATACTGCTAACACGACCGTAGAAGCATGCGCTGAGTGAGTTTCAGCTCTTTAAAGCCACTTAGGGCTTAGCCCCCCTCTAACCATAACGTCGGGTCAGCGTGACCCGAAATCACAATTTATCCCCTGCACTGCAAAATCGGAAAGAGTGAGGATGACCGCAAGCGCACATTTTAACATGTCACGCAAAAAATTGAAGCTACGGAAGCGTGGAGAGCCCTCCGACGCGTGCTTACCTAGGTTTCACGTGGTGAGCCCATTTGACCCGGGTCATCGTGACCAAAGATATTATTCCAGGGCTCTACGATATAGTTCATGATTTCCAAGATCCAAAATCCTGACACCAATTCCGTGACGTCACTGTCATATGCATATGTCAGACGGTTCTAGAAACAACCATACCTGGGGCGCAAGTCCGTTTTCGACGCCACTACTACCAAATCATTCTTCGCATCTATTCTGCCATGAACGGGCTGGGTAGGGGCGCCTAAACTGACTTTGTTCTCGGGAGCGGGAAACCCTAGATACGCCACTGCTCAAAGAGTCATTTGTTTTTTCGCAAGTGCTTTCACGTCTGTTGCTGCGACGTGTTAGATAAAAATCCTCTTTGAAATGTACATAATCGTATCAGCACGAAAATTTCTTGCAACTTAACTTGGTAATGAAATTCCGCGTGTCTGCTACATCACACGTTATTTTTCTTATTTGGTGTCACAGCATTTCTTTTGCATTGCAATTAATTTGGGGAAACGTTATTTTTGTAAGCGTGGTCGCAGTGTTTTTACTTGAGCTTATCGTGGCTCGGATTGCACAAACCAAACTTAAAACAACTGCATAATCCCCTTTTTCTCTAATCTAACGACTTTAGTCTTATGAAAAAAATATCGTCTTTGAGAACGGTTAATAACAATATTATTACTCCACCTCAGTAATAGCGTTGTCTGTTTTCATTTTCTTAGATGCTTACAGCGGTCACAAGACCAGCAACAAAAATTTTGCACCCGTGAAAAAACAAGGTTTTCGCTGAACAAAAAGTGATGTGCACAGCAACGTTAAATAAAAAACGCAAGTGCGACTAAGCAATGCCAATCGTGAGCAACATAATCTTTGCGATTACAGACATCCACTGTTGTTTTTCAAGTAAGACAATCAGTTGTTGTGCTAAGTATTTTGGCCAAATCGAAAAGTTTTGATAAAATGTTACAACTCAGCGATCTCGCTGGGCTACCCTCCTACTGTACTTACAACGAAGGTTTTCCATAATTTTATTTGCTAAGCACATTGGGAAACGCTGTTCAAAGCTGACCAAGTTGAAAATTAAAACGTTTTTTTTACGGGTTAGGATAAACGGGCAGAGAAAGCAAAGTTTTTTGTGTCAGGGGTTGTTGCACAGCTTGTAAACAAACCTGCTAAATGGTAGCGGTCATTTTCGGTACCGAATCGTCTCGTCATGTTTATAGTGCATCAAGCCAACACTGGATATACAGTATCGTGTCTTTACAATGCATCCAATACGCCGAACAAATTTCCTTTCAAATGTTGATGTTGTCACGCTTTCAAAGTTTTGCACCAACTTTCAGGTTTTTGCGCACTTTGATTTGCAGTCTTCGCCGATGAAGTTGTACTTTTTATATTTATCTTGAAACAATATTCCTGAAATTACTCACCAATATTTTTGTTTGCTCCCCTCTTTCTTCACGTGAAACATTTCGAAGCATCTACATTACTTTGGGTTGAAAATGATATACTAGTAGACATCGGGAATAATTTGTGACATTCCCTAGTACCCCAGTCGCCAATCAGTAATTTTCCCTACTCACTAAAAATATGTCGCCTGTGTGAAAACAGTTTCGTCGAAGAATTTTACACTTTCACTAAACGAGGCAAATAAAGCACATTATTTTTATTTTCAGCTACTCGTTGAACTTTCTGTTGTCGAGCAAAAACCAAATACTTTGCCAAATACCAAATGCTTTTTCTACTGTAAAACTCGCTTTGTGCGTACAATCGCTATGTTTCTTGTTTCCCAATAATTTCTTAGTTTTCAACATCAATGATAACTGCTGAAAAATTCAGTTCGCAGATTCAGTGGACGTTGCCAAATTACAATTCTCGGCCACTTTGAGGGTTTAGACTTCCGAGCATGCTGCAGGGCGTCCGCTCAAATCCTGCCACCTCTCTTTGAAAACCAAACGTACTGGGGAAACCACAGGAAAGTGTTAGCCCTTCGCTTTAAGCTTGTTATCGTGAGTTTGCTTGAACATAATTTAAATCAACAAATCTCACTGTTAATCTTCGTTCTTTTAACTCTACACGCAAAATTAACGTTTACGAAAATTTTGTTTCATCTACATTTAAGCCTGACACAGCCCAACCAAACGTGAAGTAGCTGGGCTTTCTTTATCATTCCAATTTCGCTGAAATTTTATTTGCCTCCATGTGTTAAGTTACAAATTACGTGATGCCAATTTGGAAATGTCCATTGCCTGTACGAAACATGCAGAGTTAGTGTCGAAAAATTTTATCTGATTAACATTCTTACCTACACAGCCATACCAAACGTCAAGTGATTGATTTCTTTTATCATCACGTTCTTGTATGCGTAGCTTTTGCTATTATTGCTGTTTATCGTTAATTCGTACCCCTTTTTGTTTTTCCTTTGAAAATGACCTGTCGTGTGATAGGTCGAAACGGTGGATGTTTTCCTAATAAACTCACACCAGAAGAGCAAAAAATTTGATTGAAAAATGCTTGGTGGCAAACACGCAATATGTTCGTTAGGTCTTCCGATGTATTCGTTTAGTTGGTAGGCACAGTGGCGTGCAGTGGGGGGGGGGCGAACTGGGCGGCGGTCCCGGGCATTAAAGGCAGGGAAGCATCCCAAGAGTAAATTTCCAAAAATTAAAATGCTTTACTGTGACTAGATGATTTTTCCTATGTTTTTCGAAACCTTTTTTCTTTGTCAAGACTAGTTTCTACGTATTCAAATGCCAGTAATTCCCATATTCTTCAATACCAAGGACCTATACTCGAGGAGTGTGGCGTGCACCCAATTAAACTGATAGTGACGTGACCTTTCCAGATCGTGCGATCAAGGGAAAATCACCAATGAAGGATTGAAAGATTATTATGGACATTTAACTGATTTTCTAAGCTAAATTTCAAAACTGTCCTATTTCAATTTGCTTGATTTAGCTGAGTTTTTGATGCATTACTATAGTTTCCCGTTTCGTTTTTGATGTGGCAACCCTGGGTGAATTTGACGTCATATTGTGACGCCCCAAACAGCGTATATCCAGAAACAATGACAACCATACGCCACTGCCCAATACTAGAATTTGGTAGGGGGATACAATCAAGCAGTCGCCCCGGCCATCACCAGAACTCTGCACGCCACTGGATAGGCTGCCATTCTTACAGTGTGTCATCGGTACACATATACACTGAAACATACATTTATAAACGTATGTTTAAATTAATCGACGTTTCTGTTTATACGAAAATTGTGTGTTAAATGCAATATATTGCATGTTGGGGGCCCCGAAGTACAGGCTTGGGGTCCAAACCTCCTAGCACCGGCCCTGGTGGTACAGTTCACTGTGACATACGAGAGTGCAAAAACAATTTTACGCCGCCGATGACTTCGTTTATTTGATAGGTAAAATATCAAGTTACAATCATTTAGCTACCCCTGAAATTTTCATCTGGTTGCAACCCTGACTCCATGATACAGCTAACTGGCGCCTTCGACATATTTACGTTGAATCTGTTGCTATTTCGAAGCGTCTATTTACGTGGCAATGCCTTACCAGCTACCACTAACATGTTAGGTGGCGCTAGAGGACTTGTAGATAAAAAAAGTTCTGAAATAGTAACATCGATTCAACACGACTCTAGCTGCCATGGGCGTTGGCTGTGGTTATAGCATCTCAATATCGGAAATAAATAGCTTCTTTTTGTTACTCTACGCCACAATTTTTTTCCTTTCGGACAGAATCAAGTCCTTAGTACGATTCGCCTTGTTTTGCTTACTCATGCAGCTCACAAAATCGCGCATGGATGTGAACACGAAGCTAATTTTGGAAAATTCGTGCGTTTATTTTAAAAACTATTACCTCTGCCTCTGTTATACTTGCTTCTGCTGTTGATTATTAGCGTGTGCACTCTTTCCTCGGCTCCTAATGATTTGCCGCAACTTTTCACTATTTTCATGAAAAAGTTAGCTTACTTTTTATGATGTAGTGATGGCCAGCCTGGGTTTAGCAAAATGTAGCCTCCTCTTACATGATGACGTTGATCAACTACATGTTGGTCTCGGTTTAGGCAACTGTTTCACTGCTAGGACGATCTCTGTTCTTCATTCTGAAAGAGAAATCATAATTTTTCCATCAAGTCAGGTATAAAAAACGCATTTCCTAAACAATATGGGATTAGGGTTAATAATATGGGATTTAAGAGTGCCTGAGCAAATAATTGATACAGCCTACCCAGGAATCAGAAAGCGGGGAACTGTTGAAAACACTGCTATAAATCAATTGATCCCTTGATACTGATCGTAAGATTCGCTTGAAACAACAGCAACAGTAACTGGATTTTTAAAAAACCTGCTAGCTTTGTTTTTTTCAAAGAAACCTTCATTTTATTGTGTAACGACTTCACTCCCACATGCAAGCCGTTAAACTTTAAGCGTGCATCGCAGTAACAAAGAACACACAAATACATGAAAGAATACGAAAATGTATACGTGGAGGTAGTAGAGAGTATACTCTTGCTGGCACTAATACATTTACTTTGATGAAACACAAGCTTACAAGACACGCAAGAATGACGCCATCATGATTACTATATGTAGTACTGCGATGACTTCCAACTACATCGCTTTATAAAATGCATGAGGGAATGGGAGACCTCGAAGGACTAGGGGTCATTTAGGCTGTAGACCCCCAAAGGACGGAGCTGCTTGTAGTGTAAAGGGAACAGTGTATAGCAGTTAGTAAAAGTCTTTTACTCTGGGTATAAAATATAATATAATTGGATTATATGGTTTATTGAAGTAAAATGCGTTGCAGGCTAAGGTCAAGCCACCAGATGAAAATGGTTTAAAGTTGTCACATTAAACATTTACCGTTTTCACACATTTCAAAATATTCGTGAATGCTAGAGAAGAAATGCGTCAAAAGTTATACACTGGTGCATCACTGCTGTGATGTTACGAGATTTAAGCAGGTTGAGAACTAGTCGTGCAATCATGCTTTGTGGAAAAGAATTCGCTGTCAATGTATGCATGGGAACGGAAATTCGCATTTCAATAGGCATATAGTTTGCTTTGCATCTATAGACTAAAGGCATCCCACTACTTCATGCACTGATTTGATGCGACCAATTTTTGTGAACGCAACAAAAACCAAATGATGTAAAATATAAAACGGAAGATACTTCATGATTTGAGAGTTTCCACTGTAACAGCGTTAAATAATTAAATCAATCCACTTGGTTTATGTACGTACACCAATAAATAAGAACACAAAATATGTTTCTAGAAGCCAAGTAATACGTATTTCCTATACTCTTCCAAAAAAGTCCCAAACAGGTTTCATTTTTTATTTCTGAAGGAATCAATGACTTCCTTAATTCTGGTTTCCGGCAGCGCTATAATATCTGTCGGTTTACATGGAGATACGATTTCTTCAAGCTTGCCTATATTTTTATACAAAGATCTGATGTTGCAATGTAGCAAGGAGAGATAATTTGACATCAACTTAAACACGGTTCGCAAAGTCAGTATGTGCAGCATATTGCGCGAGGGTAGTGGTAGATCGCTATCAGAGTGGTTGTTGCTATTTGTTAAGCATTCACAGTCAGGAAACAATTGTGCATTGCAATGTTTACAGTCATTCGTCTAGGTTTAGGTGGGAAGCACATTTTTGCGTTGCTGCGTCAGCAGTCATATATTCAGAACAGAAAACGCATTCCAACATATAAAATTAACACACTTACGTATGCATTTTCCTTCTGTCAGTTTGTTGTTCAGTGTAAATAGTCGCTTGCATTTAACGTTTGATTTCAAAATTCACGGAAGGTAATATCTTTGCGGTGGAGTTAGATGTTAAGTAATTTTGCCACAGCCCATCTGTTTATAATCAACATCATTTCCGTGTTTGAAGAGATCATCGGGTGAAGTGACGGTGACCCAATTTTCAGATGACTTGAGCTTAGCTTTTATATGGCAATTTCGAGTGTAGCAAGAGGTAAATGTACCAGAACAAACCTTGCCTGGTGTGACTGTGGCTAAGCTATTCTTGACAGCACACACAAGCAATGCATTTGGTGGAAATCCCAGTATTCAGTGTATGGATGAAATACCGCATATTATTATGTATAAGTGACTTTATTTTATCTGATAGTTTGTTGTAGATACAAATAAAACCGTCAATAAAAACCCTCAGGTGTTGCCTGGTTTATCTTGGCATTCAGCTGTGCATATCGATTGATGTGTTGAATGTTGGTGACCTGGAGACCGACAAGAGTTGACTTGTCAATGAGTAAAACTGGGTGGAGACATCTAACCTACATTCAGTCCTATTCATGTACTTTTCCTTGTCAAGGAAGTGAGAAGTTGAATTGAAAAGCTATCTTATTGATTGATGTGCGAGCTATCATTGAGCGTTCTTATAGATGGTAATGAGATGAAAACTTGTGATGAGACACATAGGGTAAAGATCAAGCCAACTCTTCTGAACCAAATACAACGCGCTGAACGGGGAACGCATTTAACAAGTTGCCAAGCTTGTTGATGCCGGCATACCAAAATTACTTCAAAAAGAAAGCTTTGCCAGAGTCGGTGCATGCGATGCTGGCAATGCTCTATAAACCACTTGGTGAATAATGATTCTTTTATGAATTTATATTTCACTCAATATTTTCCTCCAAAAGTTCTTCCCTACCAACCGAATCCCTTTCTACTGCAAACTCTGGTTAGTTCAGTTTTGATTTCAATTAGTTATTAACTTCGTGGACATCGGGGTGATACCGGTTTTTGCTTGGCTATGGTGACGCCTTGCATTTCATTGCTGTTGACCACATTCAGCTTGTGCTGTGGTCAAAATGAAATAGCTGTGATTGCACTATTGTTCACATTGTGTAGCAATAGTCATGGACATACCTCGGGTGACTGGTTAACCACATTTTTTGCTACATCGTAGAGATTCTTCTTCGAGCTACTTGTGTAAAACGTTCTTTTTACTAGACCATGGAGTGAAACCCGCTGGTCGATACGTGTTACGTTCGTCTGCGGAAGAGGAGCAAGCAGTCGGCAACATTGTCAGCGTCGCACTCTCAGCAGAAAAAATAGCGAGCAGACGAAAATCACTCGTCGATCGGGGAAGATGACGGTGCCCATTAAGACGGTGACAGTGAGACCGTTGTAATAAATGTGGTGCGAAATGGCGTTGGGCGACTCACATTGTCGTCGCTGTCAGCAGTTTCTCGTTACTGAAGCGCGCATGGCCTTTCGTAAGTGTCTAGAAAGAATGCAGTTTATAGCCATGCATCGAGGCACTCCTAAACGTCAGTTTATTACCATACATTGTGCTCACGAGTTAAGTCAGGCAAGTTGGTTGACAATTGTAATTGATTTGAGGGACATTTAGAGAAAAAATTTGAAAGCAGAAGTTCTCGACTGCGCTTGTGCTTTACGAGTAACACCGAGATTAGTTCACACTAGAAGGCAGCTGTGAATAAGATCAGGGCTGCTCTGCAATGACGTACGGCAAAAAGGAGAATCAAATCCGCCATCAGGTCTCAAGTTTGCCGGTGTGTTTTCTCTACTGACGGTTGACGTGGGAGGCCTCGATGTGAATGGCATGACGCTGCCTGTTTTTTTTGTCAGACCTTGTCATAAATATATTGGACGTGATGGTATTTTTCCACAGAAGGTGTTGACTTTCGAAAAGCTTGTTTGGAGAAGTGGGGCGTGGGGTATTTTGTCTGAGTTTTTGAGTTTCGAATGCAATCAAGATTTCGGGTAGAATGAAAGGCTTGCACGTGGTGTCGGAATCTCGATGCTGTTACCGTTCGAGGCAGACTCGGGTAAAACGCAAGCAAGGGTTGCTTTTGCCTCGTTAAAAAATAAGAAATGACCATTTGTGATGTCAAAGCGTGATAGTGAACCGCGCATTTGAACCCGATTACATCACGAAATCTGCACTAATTCCAAAAAATATGCAAGTAAGTTTGCAGAAAGCCTTCCTATATATATATTGTGAGCATCTAACTTAAACAGCACGTTTTTGAAAACAGGCGTTTATTGGGAAACAAACCAATGCACATCATCTTATAAGGACGAGCTTTTAACTTTCCAAGCTCTTTCATCGTCCTACTAATGCAAGGATTGCGTCCTCATAGTAATAAACGAACTGTCAGCAAAAGCTTACCGCTGCCACAGGACTTGATTATTTCATTGTATTGTGTGGTTCTATTATCCTCATCCTGTAAAGTTGGACAAACGATATACTGCAATACGAACATTTTCATGACTTGCGCTGACTACGACTGACACTGGTAAGAACTCGTAGGTCTACGTGTCTCCATGATTCGAAGCTCAAATCACAATTTGAACCATTTTGTGAACGTCCAATGATGCAATTAATGATTTTGTTAATCTTTTTAGAGTCTTGTTAAGTGTGACTGAAGTGTTGAGTTGCTGTTGATATTAGTGACAATGACAGTTTTAAATATCAAGAAACCTTGAAAGTCCTGACACTGACAGCCCCTTCTGCGATCTCTGTTGCCCTCTGAACATAGCGGATCTAAGCTGAAGCTACCTACTTGTGGATGGAGTTACATCTACTTGTGTGTTATAGTTTTGCCTGGGATATTTAAGGAAACATGGATTTTGGAGTTGTATGCATTACCTTCCTCACTATTCATTACTTCGGGATACCAGCAGGTACGCCTAAAGTTAAGACTGTTTGTGACTTTGGCGTGAATGATTTTTAAAGAATCTTTCAGATTGTGGTGCACTTTATAATAACAATTTCTGCAAAACCAAGTTCTTATCAAGATTTTTGCGAAGAGATTTAAGAGTCTTGTTTTTGCGCTCCCAGAAAGAGCCTTTTATGTCAGGGGAAATCTAACAATGAAAAAAAAAACAAATTCTGGTTTTTCGCACTCTGTTTCTTTGTTTGTTGAGCCGCACACGACCAACGACTGTGGTGAAGTCTTGGAAATCGAACGATTTTACCGCATTTATTCGATTATCGAGCAGACAAAAACGAAGACAGCCGACGCCTACAGCGATTAGGTGTTGTTGGCCATATGTCACTGGAAGACGTTTCGCAGAAAAGGAAATGGGTGATGTTGCATGCAGTCACCCTTATTTTGCAAAGTGCTAATCCGTCTTACCCTTTTGAGAGGAGCTGAACAACCTTTGACATTGGAACGAGCCTTGGACCCGTTGTGGAATTTAGAGGCAGCTACGTTTCTTGCAAAATTTCCATCCATTTCCGCTTGCCCTAAAATTAGACTAGCGAAATAAGAAGTTTGTATCATTTGAAAAATATTTTACTTCTAAGGGGAGTATACCTGTTTTTGGCCCTATCCAAACCAATGTTTTTTCTTGAACATTGCTCCCTCTAAATGCAAAAGCAAGAAATAGAAGGTTTCTGCTCAGAAGGTAGCAAGGCGCAGTTTATTAAAAGTAGATCTCAAGTTTCTGCGCAACTTCCTGCCCAGCAAAACAGCACAAGAGTTAACTTTTTTCACACGCAAGTCTGGCGGGAGCGGTTTCTTTATTGTTTTATGTACTGGTGGTGGAGTAATAGAAAGCTGTGCTGTAAATTCGGGATGATTCTTTAAAATCAGTACACTCGGTGATGTGTTTGATTTTGCGTTGTTCGAACAATCAGTCATTTTAGTGCCACTGTTGACTGCTGTTGATGTACACACCTCAGACATTTGCAAAGACGTCTAACGTGGTAACAAAAAGTTTGGTGCATGTTTTACCATGTGCTACTGCTAGAACGATTGCAGTTATCATTTCTGAGCAAAAACATGTAGTTTTCCTACTGTGCGATATGATCTTCCGATTTCGCGATTGGGGATTTTGATCCCATATCGCTAACTAAATTTGTGTTTCAGCCTAGTAAAATATAGTAACTTTGCTTGTATTGAACGTTGGCTCTTACCAGCTTGTTTGTGTCTTGTGACTGAGAAAATAATTGGTTACACAAATACGTTCCTTACACAAAACACAGCAACGTTTGAATATAGTAACTTTACTTTTAAATAACACGCAATAACGGAGCAATCAGTTCCTTATCAAGAAAGTGTTTTATGATCTTAAAGCGAAAATGGTAGATGTGAAGCATAAAAAATTCTAATTGGTAAATGATGCACTACCCGTCTGTCAAGCTACATGCGTCTCGTAACTTGCTAATAGTGGGTTTTTGGCCGGGATTGTCCGCATGTTAGTTGTATTTCAACGAGATCGAGTTTCAACTGGTGCGTTGTCACCTGCCTGTTCATATTCAACAGGATCAAGAGGAATCTTTCACACCGCTATAATCAATGGACCATATAATTCGAAGGCTGACGTTTTCAGCTGTAGCACATTTAATGCTGTGCAGAACAATAACTCCTGAAAATCATTTGTGCCTTTCATGGCAAAGAGAAGGCGGAGACTTTTGAAAACAGATGAAGGTTGCTTGCTGTAGAAAAAAGGTTTAATAAGAGCATTTACGGTTACCGGAGGCAAAATAGTAAAACGTTTTGCATGCTTGAGTGAGATCTTAAGCGGGTAGTCCGTGACGCATGATCTGCCGTCCACGTGTTTAGCTGCACCACCTGGTACTAACCAGCAATTTTGTGGGGCTTTCAGAAAACACGAAATTTTCTCAAAACTCACTCAAGAATCCATTCGAAATTTTTTACAGTGAACTGCTTGTCCGAGGGCGAGACTATTTTCAGTATTTGATATGAAGAAAAATATTTTCTCCTACGGAATGCTTTTGCAAAATTGGGATCGATATAATACTTTCCTCTACAGCTGTAGTAATCATCACATGGTTTTCCGCATTGTTCTCTCCGATTGCGTGTTTTTTGCGATGCGCTTTTTCGCCGTACGGTTTTGCGTGGTGCGCAATCACGATATTATCGACGCTGTCCACTTTGCTGGTGCCCATCCTTCCTGCACCTTTTTTTGCAAGCTCTGCAAGATGTTTCATACAAATAAAAACGCGTTTTAAATCAAAGACACAGAGCATTTTACAGTGTTGCCACTTATCCTGAGCTCGCTGTACATTATACCATTTTTGAATCTTGTACATGCGCGCGAGTTTTCGTTATCACTCTTCATTAGTTCGCTATTTTGCTTTGATGGATAAACTACGTCTACTAATAATTGTCATCCCTGAATAATAAGCAGTTTCAGATGAAAATCTGTTTGGATTAATTTACGCTACCGAATGATCTTTGGTGTACTGTCAGGCAAGCGACTTGTTACTATCTGTAATTACGAACGTAAGAAACGAGCAGCGTGCACGAGTCGCTCTCATCGATTTGTCGTAAAATTCAACGATGCTTGGCGGAGCTCGACAGAAAAAGATGCTCGTAATGAGAGCTGTCTATAGAGAAGCAATTGCTGGATTAACGCTGCGGCAGTGGCGTTCGATCTTTGGCATCAATTATTCAAACCATGCGGCCACTGGGTTTTGTTGAAAGCTGAAACCCTTGTTACGGCAGAACTTTAAACCAGTATTTTTTCCCAAATCTTGGCTAACTTGATTTTTCAGCAACCAAAGCATTTTTGGTCAGGTACTTTAGAGCTCATCCTCCGCTTACATTCTTCATTCTCAAATAATTTCGTAGGCTTAATTAAAGAATCAACACGTGATTCTGATAATGAAATTATCGACTTTTTGAGCCAGCGGGCCATCCTAAGCAATATGCCACTGTGTAAAAGCCTAGTTTCATTTAGAGTGCCACGGTGTACATTGACGGTGGAGATGACGATCGTGATTTCACGTCAACTTCCGTGGTCGGTGAGTTTTCGTGGAATATGTACATTGCCCGCCCGGCTTGTTTACACTGCACTGCGACGCTACGGTTGCTGAAGAGCTCTTGACGTTTTTGTGACCTGTCTCGAAGGAATACTTACACTTTTTGATGTTCTGGCCATGCGACAGGTATAACAACCAAACAAATAACTGCCTGTTGGTAGTTCTCGTGTCTGTTGATTTTGTTCTGACGTTTGTTTTTGTTGTTCACATTCTTCCGATGTTGAGAGCAATAGTTTTACGCATTGGGAATTGTAGTTCGTAAATGTTGCACTCATTTAGCATTTCTGAAAGCCTCCTGAAAGACATTTCTTCTGTAACTTTTTCTTCAAAGAGGACCGAAAAGAATTTTTACTTTCTCACAAATGTTGACAAACGAACTCTGTCACGAAGTGAGCAATTAACTTCGTGCTTTCCTCCAGCGTTATGATTGCCCAAAGCCTTGAACAATAACCACCAGGCGTCTGACAAGCACTTGAGTCTCAGCCCAATGGTTTGTTCTCATAACTCACAGTACGCCGACCACCAAACAAATGCGACTGGTTTAGTTTTTCGGTAAAACATTCCCTTCCCTTTCGCTTTTCCAGTTGCTTAGAAAGATTTTGTTCCAGTTAGACTTGACTTCCGATGAAAAGCATCCTTATTTTATCAGTCCGCCATAAGTTCAAGCCCAGGTTTTCGGTGCAAACAATGAACCATGCAGTGCGGAAAATAGCGAGATTTTGTACGCACGTTGTCGTTTCCGCTTGCCTGGTGGCAATCGGTCCAAGTTGACTTTAAAACCTGCAGGCAGTAGTAGGCAGAGTCAAGGTCTACTGCTTGGCGACTAAAATTTCACTGGAACATTTCACGCATGGCTTTTCATTCGTTCAAAACTGCAAGTAATTTAAAATAGTTAACGCCGTCTTTTTATTCATGTACTTCAATAACGGCTACGGCAAATCGGAGCGAAAGGCCCTGTGTCTTGTCAATATATACCGGCAAAGTTGTTTGCAAGAACGTGCTTGGATCAGCTTCTAATTTGTGCAGTTTAGAGGTGACGAATCAGCTTCACAGATTGCGCAAATCTTGCTTTGATTTTGTGTGGCACTTCTTGGAGGACAAGTGGTCTTGGTGGTGCTGAAAAAGTTGGATTGTGTGCAGTGATGAAACAACTACTATTCGTACATTTTCTTTTGACAGTAAATATTGGCGGTAGACTGTTTTAAAACTTTCTACATCCAAGCGCAACTTACAAAGATTACGGTGTTTCTTTGAAGGTCTTTCTTTCTCGTTCCCGGCTCAGTTTAATGACAACATTATAATTTCCAGCGTATAATATGATGAAAATTCTTTGTGATCTGCTTGCTTGCCCTTAATATCAACCATTCTACACAGCCATCGATATTCGTTTTGATGGATTTAACTATACTTATTTCGTTGTAACACTCATACGATTCTGCTGAATACTTGGCACAGAACTTGTGGGATGGACTTGCTGGCAAGGCGGTGTTCTTTCGCTTAGAAACGGTTCGTACTTGGCCCAAGTCATTCAGGTGGCTAAGCGCCGCTGACTTGCGCAAATGATTTTGTTGTAAGCCAGAGTTTGCTTTGAAACTAGCTTCAGGTCACATAGATATTTGCAACTGGCCCGTAACTGTAACAAAGTCACACCGACGTGCTGTCGAAGGTTTCTGGTGACTTGGAAGAACAACGAAAGTTGACTTTACGCCGTGCGTTTCATTACATGCCTGATTTGAAAACACTCGTCTTACAACAAAAAAAGTGAGTGATGCCACTCTACGGCTGTGATGGGCGCACTTGAAATTACTTTTATTTATTATTAATACTGATTAATAAACGCGAGCGATGGTGCTGGGTGTGAATATAGACTCAAAAAAAAACATTGGGACCAGGTCAAGCGTACGCGAGCGGGAGTGGCTTGCGACGGCGTCTCTTGTAAATCATCAGGCATTGAAGTTCAAAGCTGCGCCTGGCTGTGAAATCGCGTCAATCATTTGTAATTATTTAACATCAAAATTTTTTTTCAAACTCGTAAAGTTTTGGTCGTCTGGTCATCATGGTCAGCAAAACGACAAGCGACAGCATTCAAGAAACTGAACAAATTCCTGGTTTTATGCCACCATGTTGGTTTGCGACTGCACCAATAGTTGTGAAATCACGTGCAGAGGTATTTCTAGCTTGAAGAGTCCATTTGCAGTAGTAAAAAAGAGGACAGCAGGTGAGCAGGAGCAAGCGGTTAATTGGGAAGCAGCCTAGGGGTCACCTTAAAAAAACGAGATCCAAGGCCGTGACGTTTCCTTGCTAGAATCGCTTCTGACTGGATGTTGCTATGGGCAAAATCTTTTCGTGACATGGATCAGTGGACTGTTTCTGCACATACCTTTCTTGGAACGGTCTAAAAAAATCAGTATTGAACGAGGTAAGTTTCATGAAACTGGCCGAACATTATTGACAATAACAATAACAGAACCGGTGAAAGCAGTGTCGTTGTTATGTTTTACCAAAATTTCTAAGTATAATACAGGACCTTGGGCATAACCATCAGTTAGTCAGAAGAGTTCAGAAATGTCTACGGCACACAGGGATTCATATCGTCCATCCAAAAAATATAAAGTTAGCCTTTACGATGAGACGGACTAAAAGTCCAGATCAAATTTTTGTTTTTTCCCATATTTAAAAAATGGCACAACTTATGCTCTGAATTTCATGTTGTCCGTATTGCAATGTTTCTTTTTGGAGCATATTTTTTGATTGTTCAATTAGCGTCAGCTTTCCCTGTAAGCAGTAATTGCGTTCATCACACTTCGACGTGCAAACGAATTTTGAATTTTGTCCGATTTCGGTTTGCTTTTCGATTTTTCAATGATTTTTTTGTCGATGTGTTTCAAGACGATGAAACATTCTCGGAAGCGCATTGTCATGACACATGAACTCACCTGCACGACGTCGTTCGATGCGACTACTTTCACAGAAAAGTCAGTTCGAATAACTCGATTCACCAGTTTTCATTGTTTATCGCCAGTGGAGTGGTTCTTTTAGGATGCTGGTATTTATTACCTTTTGCCAACATCGTTGGTGTATTCACTTCTAAGTTTCGACGTTTGCCGATATATATGTCAATAGACAATCTGCTTTCAAGAAAGGAAGCGCACAAAAGATCATTTGCGCTCTTCGAACAAAGAAGCGGAACCGGGTTCTGTGTAAAAGTTCCAATTTGTGCATCTTTGTCCGTAACGGCTATTAGATGTTGTTCCTTTCGGACAATGGTGTCATTATAACCACCAGGTGCTAGGAAGGGCACGCTTCGTGACATTTTGAGTATGCATATGTTCTTTAAAACGTGCTTATGGTCATTCAGTCTATTTTTTGATTTTGAAAGAGTCAATCATGCTTCCGCTTGTAAAAGTTCTGTCTGGCTAACGAAACTTATTGTTCTCGTGAAGTTCTTAGTCTTCAAAGGATTTCAATTGTAAAACTTTGTGATAAAATAACTACCATGAAGCAGTTCTTACATAGAGTCTGTTAAATATGGAGAATCCCATTGTGTCCTGTGACCATCCGCGCTGGTGCGTAACAGCGCTGACCGCAGCAAGGGCTCCAAACCAGCACTGGGTGCTTGACGTGCTCGGTTGTTTGGAATTCAGTCCACTTTTTTCATTTTATTGTATGTCGCAAAAGTCTCTCTGCTGTTTTGTTATTGGCGAGAAAAAATAAGTTGAATGAAGTCTTGAATTTTTGTTTTTTTCATTCGTCTGTGATATTTTAGCTGAAAGTGAACTGTTGTTACATCTTTTGTACCAATTTAACTGTGGTACAACCGGGACAAATCATACTGAAAGGGTTTCGTATTGCGTATGTTTTGCGATAACAACCAGTGTACGGTTAGAAGTTTATGGGAACATTTAAAAAAAATTTCTGCTGACAAAAAGGCTGCAAACCTTGTCCCCAAGTTAAAATGACAGCCCATTCTCATCTCAACTGCTCCAGCTTCGTTTCTTGTTGAATCACGATAGTATGTGTCAAATAGGCAGCAAGTGTCTGGACAAAAAACAGTTTTTAGTTAGGGTATAAGATTGAAAGATTTTAATTTTATGATAGAAATTTCACTTCGGGAACTACATGCACAATTATATTTGTATTGCGCTTGCTATTTTTACGTGCGGCAGACAATCAGTAAAGCGATAATCGTAAAACGCCATGACGAAAGTTTGGCGTCTTACGAATTTGTGAAATGCTCTTCGTAACAACCTGTGACGACCGTTTTCGAACAGTCTATTGCTTGTATACTAGCATGATTTCATGCCACATTAACAAAATTTAATTGTGTACCAGCAACGGATGCACTCCCCGCACACTGTTCGGGTTGGCAACATTGCGGTTTTGCAACTTGTCGAAACAACGTGTATGTAAGCGCGGTTACTAGCGCACTGCAATCATAGAACGTTTCCTTGTTTTAAGGTTGTAGCGCTGTTCCAAAAGAAGAAAGTCTTCCCCAACTTCCTAAACCAGCCGCAAGAAAATCAAACGCACTAAAACCGCCAGTGATAATAGAGCAACCTTCAAATATCTTGTCAATGCCATCTGACACAAACAAGCGATTATACTGTCGTGTGGAAGGTAATCCACCACCAACCATAAGCTGGCTCAAAGATGGAATGCCATTAAGAAACGCTGAAGGTGAGTATATAGTGACGGGATTCCCCACATACAAAACAAGACTTTGGGACCTATTTGTAACTGGTGAAGCAAACTGAAGGCTGTGATGAGTAAATGGTACTGTGTCCATTTAAACTGGGAGTTCACGGCGACTAAGTGAGCCACAGTTGCACTCCTTGTATGCAGTAAGAGCGTTTATTTTACCTACTTCTCCAAGGAGCGACTGCTTCGCCATTTCAAGCATACTCATACGGCAACCCATTAATCTGGGAAAAGAACAGAAATTTTATTCAACTTTTTATAGTTTTGTCCACCTTTACGTTTCTCTATTAATTTTGCCCGTATTTTTTCAGTAATTCCCACCTTTTGCCAATGTCATCCTCCCATCTTTGCCCTACTTTAAAGCAATTTCATGTACGTTTCAAAAACACTTTTTGCAATAGTTTGCAACAGGGTTGCCAGATTGGCTTTTTTGACGCTAAATGTGGTAAATTTTGGATTTTTTCAGAGGCAGTTGGCGTCATAAAAAACTGTTTGGCTTTTTGGCTTTTTCGTTTCAATATTTGTTTTTTTTTTGGAGGCAGTTGGCACATACTATCAGACTGGTGTTTTGGATTTTTAAATGTCTTGCTGAAAATTGTTATTAGGCTTTTTTAAACAGTGCTTGGTGTATTTTCTTAAAAGTTATCTGGAAACCCATAAAAGAATAAAGTTGTGGCATATCTAGCAACCGATAATTAAATGCCGAAAGTTCGAGTGGAAACACTAGAAAATGTGGAAGATGAAGATTTGGAATTGTTCCTGTAGAGTGTAGAGGCAATGCTACAACATTATTCTTCTAAAATGTCCTACAACTAATAAAAAACTTTTAATTTCATGTTTATTTAACAATTTGGCTTTTTTTCACCCGGTTTGGCTTTTTTTCAGACGTGGTTTGGCTTTTTTTCTCGAGAGATATCTGGCAACCCTGGTTTGCAAGGCTTTTAGAAACGTCTGCCTATCACGCGTTTTTTAAACTTCTTATGCCAAATTTTTAATTATCTTCCGCGTAAAGGCGTTTTTTTCACTTGCTGCCCGTCTCGTTCGGCGATGTTTTTGCTAGGATTCTGCCTTTCGCAGTTGACGCCTAGCGCGTAATAGAAAATCACAAATAAACAAAGTTTACATATTTTCAAAGCGTCGGACAAGGGTTCTGTCTTCTGTACTACATTCAAGAAAGCTTCCTGCATTAATTTCAATACAACAGACTTGATTGTGGTGACAGCTTAATTTTCTTCATTTTCAATTCCTGACGATGATTACCACCAACGTTTAATTTCTGCTTTGGTGCAAATGGTAATTCTCAAGGAGAACACTATTTTCCGGTGCAAGTGTGGATATTTTACGTAGTTATCTTCAAAATGTCAAGTAAAACACTAAGTTACCCCTGAACATGATAAAGATGCCGTGTGTGCAAAAACAAAAGTTGCTAATTCTTATAAACATTCTGAAATTGCATGGATTGCAAATCATGGAAAGAGGCTCTTTCAAAAATATGTGACTGAAAACTTTTGCGCAGACAAAATATGTGAGTTTCACATGAGTTACAACGTTGACAAAACGCTTTTCTCAGTTGTTGGGGAACCTACCTGAAAGTAACTGAGAAACTCTCACGTGGACTACCATTCTGTACACTGCATGAGACAAGAAGCTCAGTTTAATGCGAGATTTTCTATGTAAAACAGCAAAGCGTAATCTTAACATACTTTTGATAAACGAACTTGAGTGTTTTGAACAACACGCAGCAGACCTTCCACGTAAAGACACGCCCAGAGCTCTTGCCAATCCTTGCGATGCTAACATAGATGTTTTTGCCAATAGACCTTTTCCAGCCTGCTTCTGCGCTCATGGTAACTTGAACTGCGTCACTAACATAAAACCCTAATGCGATTTGCCCAATCTTTTGTGAACATTTCCTAAAAACTAGCTTTATGCGCTGCTGCACTTTGAAATGAAGATAATACACGTTAACATCTCTAATCGTTGTAGCGAACCCAGCGACATCAGCATACCTCTCAGGAAGGTATGCTCGTATAGGTCCTTCACGACTATGTGCGGGCGGTGGCTCCAAGCGCATTTTCATGCTGATGCTTGTTTGACGAGTGAAGCTTTCTTTATCTTTTGTGACAGTTTCGGGTTTGGTGGAACTTTCTGGTTCATTACTTTTCATGCAAGTCCGCAGTAAAGGCAAAGAACAAAACACTGGAACGTATCAGTGCATCGCAAAGAACAGTGTGGGAACTGCCAGAAGTCATAACGTCACAGTGCAAGTCGCAAGTAAGCATTTATCATCATCATTCATGGTGTTATTGCAGCAAAGCTGGAAAAAGGCCGAGGTGTGTTGTTTCTGATTTGTTTGCTGTTGCTAGTTCGCCCATCTCATTACCTGGTGATGTGATCAAAGAAATAGGAGTGGGTCGACTGTCAGCCTCAAATTAGCCCTGGGCATTCCCAAACTTTGGGTCCTAGCAGCCTCACTGCTGCTACATCAGTTTAATATGACACTCTGGTGAATTAGCATACACATTTTTTGCAATAAAGAAGTCTAACTTGTTCATAACTCGCATAGTTGCATTTTTAACAATATCAATCTTTTTAAATCTTGGCCATGTAGCCGAAAAACGGATAAGCCGAAAAACTTAGCATCAATGTGTTGCAATACACAGCTTTCCCACGTTAATAACTGCGTTAATCTTTCAATAAACACTCCAACTTCCCTTTCGTTTCTTTCAAGTTCATCGCAGTTATACCCTTCGCGTCGCAGCTAAACAAAAAATATTGCGTAGACATCCGTTTCATCAACAAATTACACGCACGCTTACCTCGTACGTACTTGTCACAATGTAGCATTCACTGCCCATGCAGCGCACTGTCCAATTCGGTTTCCGCGAGCTCGATCGATGCGCCGAACATCGACAGCGGGCTTTCCACACTTGGTGCGGACTTGAAGTTAATTCGTTCCCTCGTAGACGTGGGGATTACAAATTCAGTTCATGAAAAGCTCTTAAACTCGCTTCGGCCATTCGCAGTCATATTACCACGAAACTGCCAGCCGCGATTCCGTTTGAAGCTGCTGCCGCAGCGAGAGGTCTCAACAAGAGTATGAAACAAGCTTCTCAAAACGTTACTAAAATGAATGGTTTGTGTAACATTCTCGAGTTGTGTGGAAGGCTTATCGTGTTGATACTACGAGATACAACAAAACACACTGCACCCGCGTCTGTCGATAAATTTCGCTTTTTCTGTGCAAGCAAAAACTAACGGAAGCTCTCGATCTCATGTGCGTTTCTCAAGAGCCCATCTTGTTTGACCCCATAATCCATAATCACCATTCAGCTTCCTGAATCTCTGGTTGAGGGCTGAATTGGCCTTGGGGTGGATCAAAGTTCAATCATACTGTTCAATTGTTCTTGGCAAGATGAAAAATCCTGTTCATACGCAAGCCATAACATGATAGCACTCTAATTTCTGTCAGGTAGAACAAAGGGGTGTTTTGGACAGCATTTGACTCTTCATTTGTATTAGCATTTGATATTGTCAAAAATGAAATGTTCAAATTTTAAAACATACAGCAAACGCTTACTTTGCTACCTTGACTAATGCACTGGATTTTTGGCCAATTTTTTGTGATAAGAAATTTTGAACATAGGCATTTAGTTGAAGACGCTAACTATACTTCACTGTCTAGCAAACGTTCCCAAACTAAGCCCGTGGAAAATAATGAGATAAAGAATTAAATGTAAACTCAAGTTGGGACGGACGCAAAATGCGGTCTTTCGCGCGTAGACAGCTCTGACAATTAAAGGAATTGTGTCTTTGCCCCACGCGCTGCCACCGACCAAATTTCCGCATGTCTTGCGCGTTGTGTTGGCTTTTCGCTCATCACCGTTGCGGACGACAGTCCTGTAATGTGCACCAGAGACCAGCTGCCAATAACAGCCTACTGTCGTGGTTGGTCAAGCGGAAATTTTCCAGAGTTGTTGTCGCTACTGACAAGCTCCATCTGCAGTTATCCGTCAAAGCAATAATTTGTAAGCATACGATGGACGCACTTGTTCAGTACGTTCTTTCCCGTATAATTTTCATGCGATCTTCAGGTAAAGAAATCCACTAGGGTGACCAATGATTTTTGCATGAAGTCACAATGCACTTCAAGGCGTTTCCATCTTCCCAACCTGCTGTTTGATGATGAGCTAGGCAATTGTACCTTCCCCGTACTCACGCTAGGAAGCTTCGTTTGTCACAGATCTATCTTCAAACAAACTCAACTTCTGGTGACAATTTTGTTCTGCAACACTTAAGTAAAGTAGTATTAGCAACGATTGCACCACTGCTTAAGCGTTAACCTCTGGCGGAAGGTGGTAACAAATAGAAGAACCATGCACACCTGAAATCGGTAGATGTGGTTTGCGGTCACACCGGGAGACGTTGGTGACTTGGTTACGTCCAGCTTAAAATGAAGTTGCACGGGTACATTATATTTCTGGAATGAATAAGAGTTGGGAACAATATCATAAGTGTACGATGTTTGAAGAATCTCAGATTTATCTTATTTGGTATTTTTCCGAGGCAAATAAAAAACTTCCCGACGAGAGCAATGTCACTTGTCAAGGATATATTTTCGAAAAGTAAGGCTGCAGAAAAAGGTTGCCAGGTTTTGTACACTTCTCACATCAGCGTACATGCGCAAATATTTTTTCCTAAAAAAAATTTTATGCGTGTTATCTACTCAGGAAGTTTCCTGTTGGTAACTTTTTGGTAGAAACCTGAAATGACTGTTCGCAGCTGTGAAATACGCTTTGCAAATGAGTGACACTTGCCCACGACCAACCCAGGGTCAGTAACTCAATGCCTCCAGCTTTAAGTGAATTAGTGTAATTTCGTTTCCAATTTCTGTCGTTCGTTCTTTTCCGCCTAATTGGATTTACAGTAGCTGCCCGTGATATCACATGCAGTGACACGCTGCCTTCATCTTCCTCGTGAACTTGGTTTCTCGTGGAAGCGCCCATGATAGTTCTGCCAATGATCGTGCCGAGTGGTGGAAAAACTTGCAGCACTGGAGGCGATTGCGCTGCGTACGAAACTCGACAAACGGAGCGCTATTGATAACTGACGATCATCTAGATTCTAAAAAGTAGTGCACCTGGGCGTAAACGTCTGTTGCGATAAGAGTGCATGCAGCGCAAATTACGCCTTTTGGTTTCGTGTCTTAATTGCACATGTCGTCGCAAACTGTGCTATAAACAACGGAGGCAAGAGCTAAACAAATCGAAGATAAAATTACTTCCACCTGTGCAGGCAACTTCATTTTAATACTAACAAAGGGGCATTGCAAGATGAAATGAACTTAGAACTATATCGTGAGATTTTTACCTCGACTCTACATTTTACTGTATTCGCAAATCGACTGTCATCGTCCTTTTTGCCTGGTTCTTGCTGCCCGATGTTTTAACAAATATTATGCAACCGCAAATGTCGTATACACGTCATCTGCTTTGGATTTTAGGTTTCAGAAACATATTTTTCGAAAAGTTTTTGTCTGCATGCTTTTGAAAAAGCCATCGCAGTCTCATTAACTGTGTGGGTGTAGACGCAGCTAGGTGTTGGAGCCTTTGAAATATATATATTAGCCCTTGACCAGCAGGACCTACGTCAATTTCGGTATTGTGTGTCATGATGCCAGAGCAAGGCCATCTTCCGCAGACGCAGTTGTTTATGTTGGTCATAATTTTTTCGCTTAGCAATATATTGAATCTACTGACCGCAAATCTAATCTCTTCAGCTGAACAAAGCATTCGCCGTTAAGAACCGTGCCCCCAACTGTTTTTATGCAATATACATTTGGTTTGAATCTTTTCGTTTTCGAACACCTCTAACTTGGAGAACCACTATGGAACGGTAAGATCGTTGTTTTTGTTGACAGGCATCATGAGGTCAGTTTCAGTCACGTCAGTCAACTCTTTCTTTTACTAAACAACTACAGCAAAACAAAAGTTAGAGAGGTTTAAGTTTTTTAAGGACACTCCCGAAGTTAGTGTGATATAAAACGACATTCGAACGAGCAGTGTGGTGCAGTTTTTTGTGTAGTTAAAAAATTCTTTCCAATTGCTGTTCGGTAGGCGTTCCGTGCAGTGAGACAACAGGAAAACTAACTCTGCGTTAATGCTGTTCGCTGCTTTAAAGCGTAGCGGGATATTCTTGATGTTGAGCAACCTTGGTCGAGTTGGACTGCATAACCTTAGGCTTGTTCCGAAGGTTTCACCGGTAATTGCCACTTAGGCGCAGTGCCATCCAACTGCCGAAGGCGACACAGCCGCAGAAACTTTAGTGAAATTGTCGCCTTGACCCTTGTCACTCACTTGATTCAGCAAGCGCCGGAACAATAGCCGATGTGACTCGACGCAAGCTGCATGTTTGTTTCTTAGTGATGTTGCTCGACACTGATCTATCACCACCAGTGATCGCAGGCTCCACGCTTGGGAAGCAGAGAATTAGTGTCATGCTAAGTCGCTAAAATTTGTCATTCCCTGCGTTTAGCTAGCAACGGATTACGCCGAATTCCGTCGTTGCCTACAGTGATGACTGACGAACTACCTGTGCTTACTGGTTGAACACAGACCATGCAAACCTTAATCGTGGTTTCGATTCGTTATTCAGGACCAGTGTTTATGTAGTGGCCACTGGCCAGAGCTTGACATAATACAATAGATATTGAACTAATTGCTTTAAGCTGTACCGGGTAGATGGTGCATGTTTGAATTCCAGACAAGGTTGATTTAGCCATAAATCGCCCATTAACTGCGTTCGGGAGTCTTGTTTCAATATGGCAAGGCAAACTGATGGTATTTGCGATTTCAGTTTTTTGTCAGCGTAACCGTATCCATTTCCCATTAGAAAGTAATAACGGTCAATGAAATATTAATCGTTTTGTTTATTTCCTGACTGTTCAGTCATATTCACCTACTGCCGCATGAATAAGGCATGAATTACGTTGTTGTTCGTGGAATTACGTTGTTGTTCTTGGAATAGCATTGCCAGCAACTATTAATTTGCAACAGCGATTCATTGCTATTGCCGCAACCTTTGAAAACATGTTAATCCAATCGAGCTATAATTGACCTTCATACGAAATGTTTTGCGAAAAACGTACAAATTGTCTGTTGTTGCCAGAGAACATGAATTCTTAAGACAACAAACCGGCTGCACCAACCCTGTCAAACACAACAACTCTATCCGTAATCCATCTCAGATTATCTTGAGAAAACTTGTTGCAGTGGTTGCCACAGAATAAAAAAAATACTTGCCCATAATTTTGAACCATGGAAGAAGCGTGTTGCAGGTTATGTCAAAAATACTTTTAAGTTGAATCGTTCAACGATGCAGAGTTACCCAAGCTTTGCTGAGAATTTCGACGTAGATGTTTTTCGACAGAACTGGACACCACCAGTCACAATCGTTACAAGATAGAAAGGAACTAACTTTGTATCTCGCTGAGACGTGCGATATTGTCAACCTTTACTTATCAAACCATCGACATGTTGCCGAGTCGATGAAAGTTATAGCGCATTGACTTCGCACTGCTTGACCATTTTTGGTTTGTCGCTTTGCGTCTCTAGGATTACGCGCCTACGATGAAAACAACGTAAAAACAAAAACAGCGAACATCCATGGTCTTTCCTGAAGCTGACTCAGCGCAGGAAACTTAATGCAATAAAAATTGGCAAAAAGTTGATTGGTAATAAAAGATAAAAAAATGTATTTTTATTGGAAAGAAGGTGGTAAATGCACCGCGGTTCGGTTCAGACATGCGCTTGGCCAAGAATACGCTTTTCCTGGCACGTCAAAGCGACCGAGGCATCATCTGTACTTCGTAGAGGCGTGGAAATAACGATGTGTATAGGGGCATTACTTAAAAGTGGCTTTCCAGCGTTTTCACGAAAACCGAGATCGCGCTATACGAGTATATCACTAAATTGGGGAACCACCGAGCGCCAAACAGCAATCTGGGAATTGTGGACCGTATGCCCTAAGCAGGAAGTCACGCATTCGATATCAAACGGCCAGCAGGCAGTGCACACCTGCCTTAATTTGCTCTGGACGACAGTCCACCGATCGCTCGCGCAGGATATCGCAACGTGGGAACTGAAAGATGGGTTGAGTTATCAGCCTCAGCTCTGTAAAAACACCTTGTTCGCTCGCGAAATTGATGCCCAGTGGTACGTCGTCAAATTATCACAAGCTGTCATTACATCCTTACCAGAATGAAGGTCGAAGTGAGTCCTGTTGCCGTCCAGCGAGTGCTATGATAATTGTAAGCTGGAAACATTTTAAGCCCGCATCTTTCTTGATGATGTCTTTTACGAAACATTTTGTATGGAAGTGACATCAGGTGATTTAATTATATCTGGCATCATTGCAGGAAAGTTGTTACTCTCTTGTTTTTAAAGGAATCTGACAATCGGATATGTTGTGATATAACTGTCACAAGCTTATTTCAAATAATTTAACTAGGTTTTACCGATTAGGATCTGTACTCTTTTGTTTCAGAATAGCTTCTTCGCCACAAAGAAAGAGTTTCTTACGCAAAAAATAGTTAGACTTTTACGTTAATCCTAATTATTAAGCCTTTTGATAAAAGAAAACGCACAATCGAAGGTAATAATTCTGTTTGAACAAGATTTCCGGACAGAGGGTGCGTAGAATTACGTGAAATCAATTTCCTATTTAAAAAATTTCGACTGCGGCGCATTTGTGGAGACTAATCACTTGAACGCATGTGTCAAAGGGAAGTCAAGAATTGCCACACAACAGTCTGGTATACGCACATTACTACTAGGCGTTTGATTTAACGCACATTGTTTCTTCGCTCAGTTCTTGTAATTTTTTTCTTCCTGTGATAACACCCGATACGGGAAGGCTTTGTTATAGAAACGTGCTTCGTGGTTAAAGTACATTCACGGAGATGAAAGCACAACTTATAAGCAGGCGTGCCTTTTGACGTGAGCTTGGGTCGGGCTGCTCGCACGGTCAGGTAATATTGCAAAGGATACTGCCTTCTTTCAGTTGGTTTTCTCACCGGTCAATGGAAACGCTCGCAATATGGCGTCTAACAATCTTTCCGGAAATCTTCGTTGCTGAAAGCCGCAACCTGTACGTTGCGTACTCAACATTAGCTGAAACCTTTGTTTGCTGAGACAAGCTCGGCAAATCAAGTAATACCAGTTGGATGTGACTACAAACGCAACTGAATCGAACTAAATAAGGAGCTGTGAATCCGTATTGACCAAATTAAAAAGTATATTCTCTTGTTTGGAGCAACCCACCTGAAAGGGTTTCGTACATTTCCACACAGATGCTCGAGTAGCTTTGTCTGCGTTGATTGTCCAATGCAAGAGTCTTAAAATCCGCGCTTCTACAGCGGAAGAGCGTTCCCATCATCGTTACACTGCCATTTAAAAAATTTACGGCACGTACTGTATGTTCGTAATTATACATTGTTGTTGCGCTACTGCCACAAACAAGTTACGCTGCGCTTCCTTGATTTAATTCCGCCCGTTGCAACACTGTTGAACTTTGGGAATCGACCTGCAGTAACTTAAATCCAAGAAAGTTTTCTAGGATTGTATCTGATAAATACTACTTAACGTATTGTTATTTAAATGGATGTCACAAAATTAGTTTTTCAGATTTTTAACAATGTTGTACTGCTACAGCTCATTGAAAAACAATGAGCGTAACCGTCAACATTTTTGAAAAGCATGGCAAACGAAACCTCGACTGGCAATTTTAGCGTGAAGGCGTTCTGATGACTCGTTCAAAATTTATGTTTCTGACAGATTTGTATCATACAAAAATAATTGACATTTCTCGCAAATTTTGATCTCCCAAAAGCTATCAAAACTTTCAGGTTACACACTTGGATGAAATTGACCCGTACAGGAGCTACTCCATATTGTCTCAAAGTTTCTCCATCTACTTCGCGAACATTGAATTCCCAGCCCATCTTTAAGCGGGGACTTCAGTGTGAATTTTGGATCAAGTCTTAAACGTAGAGTTATACAGTGAAACAGAGCAGTTACCACGCAGACTGTGAACCCATTTCTTGTTGTTTTACTGCATTTTGTCTTGGACTTTCCTTGGTAACCTCAGGATTGCAGCTTGCTACGGAACACCTAAGATCAAACAGCAAATTTTGAATTACGAGTTGTTGGTGGATTCTAAACCAAAGTCGATCTCCAGACTAGCTAATAGGTATCATTAACTGAGACAAGCTTGTTTGCGTGAAAATGTTACCTGCTTTCATACCATGTATTGTAACGATGCCTAATCGCTGCACTTACGTAATTCAAGTAGTTCTTCGCTGTACGAAGAGACTTCGCGTGCGACGGCGCGCTTCTCGAAAAACTTGCTTCAGCAAGAAACGTTTCTCGGGCAAGATCTACCATCGCCTGTGACATTGTTCGTTTTGGCCTTTGTTACTCTGGGACACTTTCGCACGACGTGCAGCTTCCATTAGAATACGCTATCCAGGTGCGCCAAATCATAACAGACCGTTGATAGAGACAGTCGCGAGCGGTTCATCCTTCGCCTTTGATGTTTAGCCGATGTCGAAAGCACTTATTTGTTAACCTGCCTTATTTATGGATCCGATCGAGCGTTTAGTTGCTGGGTTGGCGGCCACGACAGGTGTTGATGACGCTTCCTCAGTGTGGAAACCTAGCAACCAATTCGTTAACTGCAGCACGCGCACCTTGAGCAATTTCATTAATATCGGGCAGCGGCCGCGATGCCGGCTTAAAAAGTACACTCTCAGGCCATCGCAGAAAATTAGGGCCAGGCCATTTTTCTTTTCTCGTGGCTGAATGAAGTGTATGCTGTGCTCATGAAAAGTATGCTATGTGAAACGCAAGCACGTATCTATGAAACCGCTATCGGTCGAGCTCATCAATTTGTTTTTAGTCGGATGTGGACAGCTTTTTTCGTCACAACATGCGTCTGAAGCTGCAATGTGGAGATATTTCAGATTCAGCTCTTTTGTAAGCGTACCACAAAAACTATTGTGCGATCTTAATTTTCAATAGGTCTTCGATATAATTAGCAAAAATATTTATTTTAATCGGTATTCGAACATTTCCTCAAAATGGTCATCAGGGACTAACATTGAACAAAACGCACAAACAGATGTTTAGAGACGGACGCTGAAAATCAGTGATGTTGTATTTTCCCAGCATGAGATTGAACACGCCATCGGTCACGTCATTTTCACCTTTTTTTCGTATATTTTTAAAAAGAACGTCGTTTTTGTGCTTTGTTACCTGCCTTGCTGCTGCTGCTCCGTGACGGCAACCGCTCCTTCAGCTGGGATCGACACACAACAACTGTACGGTGTGATTCAGTCGAGCAACTGCTTCTCAGCGGGAAGCTCTGTTTATTGGCTGCAAAGTGTAAATGCGTCTGGCAATTTGTTTTTGGCTCATTGCTTTATTGGTGTTTGAGTTGTTGCGTCTTTTCTACGTCCAAAACTCATGCGGCCCATCTCACAGCTTGTCGCGTTGGCGTGGCTCGTGTTGTGACGTAACCGTCGCATATTCCCGTCACTGTGGAAATGAAAGTTCATTTTGGAAACTGGGTGGCATACAATCAGTGATGCGAAAATTGTGTTTTTAAACAAAAAAATTGTTGCTTCGACCTGAGCAAACGTTTCCAAATGATTTCTGAATAGCTTTCTTTTGATGTTGATGGCTTAAGTTTTCACAATATTTTAAAGATAGGTTTTTGACCAGGTTTAAGTGTCTGTCCGTTAAACAAAGCAAAGTGTTTGGCTTGCTTTTGACCAGCATTCTTGTCATTTCCGTGACATTCCGGTTTTCAGTGAATAGTCTATTGAAGTATTTTTTGTAAGTTTTTAGAACGGCGCGTTGGCGAAGCCCACTGAGTATGGCATCTTGACCATGGATTATGGATTGTTATTAAATTTGTCTGGAAAATATTTGTTCCGCACTGATTTCAACACTGTCGCAACGCAGTTTGACATGTTCATGCTTAACAGGATTACCTGTTCTATTTTAGAGTGAAGTCTTTCGGCGTATTTCTGATGATGTTTTTTTAGCTGAAGAATTAGTCAAAACAGAGTTGTGGAGGTCGGAAGTTCTACAAGTTACAACCTTAAGTACATTATTTTTTGCAGGAAAAAAGTATTGTTAGGTAAATGAAGCGGCAAAAGTGAATTTTTTCCTGGCGATGAAATGAAATTTTTGCTTCACAATCTGCGTTGCTCGCAGTGTTGTACTACACGGAGTTGATTTCTACCGCGCTGTTGTGCCCACAAACTCTCACTGAACGAAGAATAGTGAGAAACGTTCCTAAATTTTCCAACGTCAGAAAACATCGTAACCGTGACTATTTCCAAATTTTGAACTTAATAACACAACGGAGTTGCCCAAAAGGATCATACGGAGACCACCACTGGGGCTTCCCAAGCTCACCACTACTTCAGACGGGGGTCCGGTGAACCGAAAGAGCTTATCCCGAGCTGATGTTCCTGTACCCACTGTCATTTTGACTTGAGAAATGCTGTTACACTTTGCAGTTATATTTGCAAGCATGGGTGTTGTGCAAAGATAGCAATGCGGGAACGCTTTGCTGTAACAAATACTCGTAATTGATAGTTAAAGCACTTTTTCCGCTAGGATTTTCCCAAAATTGACAGGAAAAATGCCAACATTCAAGCGTGAGATAAAAATTAAGAAAACGCTGTTTCCACTCCAATGACAGTGTGGTGATGGCGCTCTCCACTAAATTGATCCACTGCTCGTAAGAGATACTGCAATATTTTTTCGTCAGCTCAGTATTTTCTGTACGGAGTTTGCAGAAGTGTAGTAAATTTTAAGTTTCCTCATTTTGCACTGAAGGAGATTTCTTGTTTCAACAAAACGATGAAAAAACAATTTTTCAGTGTTGTTGGTGTGAACTGTATCAGTGTTTTACTGAGCACACGCACGTCCACTTCCACACTCTCTAGATTAGATTTGTGCGTGACCTTAACGTTACTCTGGATGGTTTACGCGGTGGGCATGCGCTTTTGGACAATTTTAACAAAACAGCTTGCGAACGAGACCAAAAAATCATTTCGAATGAAATAACTCAGAAGCGTTTAGGCGCTTTTCGTGAATTTAATCATCAAATATCGGTGCGAGGCAACCCTTACGCTCCCGTTACAGTATCGCTACCATTAAAGTATCCGATGTCCCGGACGGCCCATGCGCATGCGCAGTGCCCGCATGCGAAGTCAAATGTGTTGTGAAGAGCAGATTTTCAGCGCATTTGCCTATAAACGACCACCAAATCGTTTAATGAAGTCGTTAAGATGCTGAAATCGCCATGCGAAATTAAGTTTGAAACAGCTTTCCTGTGCACTTTCTACTCCGAGATCGTTCACTGAACAAACGTGGCTTCCCGCCGCGCAAAAGCGCGACTGATGAAGTCTACAGGATATGACGGTTCTAAGCTCTGAGTCACCTACTTAATGGAAACCGGCGGTGTCACCAGGCGGCTTCGATGCTGTCGTCCGGATACTATTAACCTTTGGGGGAGTCATAAAGCTCCGAGTCTTGTAACTGATTGAGGCAAAAACTGACATTAGCATAGGGAGAAAGGGCATTGACTGTCATATTGCTCTTAGTTTTCCACACGCAAATCTGCTTAGGGTAGCAATTGCAGGATTCCAAACGACGAAGCACCATTCGGAGCAATCGTCTGCATTATTTGGTGCTACAGGTAACTACAAATAAGAACAACTAACACATTTTAAAAATGTTGTCGCAACACAGATTTCTGAATCCAACTGCATGTTGTCAAAATTGCATTTCCAAATTTTCGCTGCGAAAACGAGGTGATGAATGTACTTGGCTTGTTCCAATTACTACAGACAAAGATAAAATGAACCATTGAAATTTTTCCAGTGGCATTTCATGTGTAAATCATGGTGTGTTTTTTATACACAAAATACCCGGAAAAATAAGATGTTTCATTCATTGATGGCAGTAAAAGCGTCAATCAGCATGACTTGACATCGTGTCATAAAATGCCGTCCGTCACATTTGATTGCGAAGTACTAAGCACCAACGGAATCTAAATCAGCTGGATTTTAGTCAAGATAGGGTTTTTGTGCTTGTGTTGAATTTAATGTTAGGAGCTAAGAACTGATCTGTTCGGATATTTTCCACTGGGAGCAAGTTTGCCTAAAACTGGGTGCATTGAATCTTCAAGAAATATAATTGCATGAAAGAGACCCACAATACTAGTAATTTGAGAAGACCATCCGGTTGAATCACCACTCCTGCATGCATGTACTCGACCTCCGCACGTAATGGTATCTTTCCGCTCTTCCTCCCAGTGGTGCTCACCCGCCACCACAAGTTATTTTGAAAGCCTCCGTTTTTCCACCTGTTGCACCGCGCCCGCGATATCAAACAAGTTCACTGCGTCCGTAGGTCGCGATAACACACTCCTTTGTTGCGATCCATAAAGCCAATCGCAAAGGAGACTAATTTCTTTATCATTAAATTGAGCTGCGCTGCAGACACAAGCTGTCACGGGATGTCAGCTCAGCGAAAAATTACTCCCGCTGGTGAAGCATCTTTATGCGGGTGGCCCCATTAGCATATTCGAATGATTTTTTCGTGTCAGGATCGCTGCCCATTTGGACTGCCTTTTTCATCGGTGTTGATTGTTGAATGTACACCCTTTGAGGAAATCCTCTGTAAGTCGCCAGGGCGCGCATCAGTTTAAATTTCGGTTACGAGCAAGTATGACGACAAGAATGACGATCGCCGCAAACCCGAAATGTGGCTTGCCGAATCCTAAATCAAATTTCGTCACAGTTTTTAAAATTGCTACGCGACCACGCACACTCTGTTCTTATGCCTTCGTGTTGATGTAATGTGTGACTAAGCCATTAAACAAAAGGTGCCCAGTTGGGCACGTTTGCACTGAGAATTAATGGCCTTTACTCACCTCACATTCGCATACGTTATGTCTTATGCGCTAAGAGCTACCACACACCTGTTGTCGCTTTCTGTTCGTTTTGAAGTATTGTTGTTTGTGGCGTAAGTTCGACTTGGCTTACGGTGTTTCCTGCCGTACGTAGCTTGCGTTTTCTCACGAAGTGTTGGAAAATGCAACGAAAACGCGAACACACCTTCATTCGTGTAAATATGTTTCCTTTGAATCACCAACAATAGGGAAAGCGCAAATACAGTCCTTGATTTTGAGCGGCAGGAGCAAATGGAAAGTAACGACTTTTGGGCGGGATTTTACTGTAGTCAAACAGTTGTCACGAACGCGATTATATTTTCGTGAATTCCAATGAAGCAAACCAAATATGGCGAACGGAAAACATCTTGACATATCAAATCGTTGTTCTGAGTCTGATTCTCGAGAAGTGCGGGGCGCTCGCTGGATTCGAAACATGTTTCTCAGTTTCGAGAAAAAGAAGCAACCGCTGCGGAACTAGTCGAAAACAGCCGAACAGATTCTATCACAGTCAGTCTTTTTACAATAGTTGGAAAATTACGACTTTATGTTTTGTAATAACGACAAAAATGGTTTCATCAAAATAATAAAAGTTCCAAACACGGTTTTTACCCAACGTTCACTTTTCATTGTTTTGCATAAGACGACGATCGTCAATCTATGGGATTTTGGTGATCGTAGCTTGAACTGCTTGTGATTGATGTAAGTGATTATGTCAACCTGTACAGTAAGACTTTAATTGCAGCGCGCAAGCTTACAAGTAAGCGTCAGAAAGTCGGCCACCAGAGATGTTGCGCTTGAGTTTAATCATTTCGGATAACTGAACAACTAAGGTTGAATCGGTATGCCTGTCCTGTGACAGCGACCGTTGCAACCTGTGTATGTAATTTATAGGCTGCGCCAGTGGTCAGCGTGAGTCAATGGGCAGCAAATCGCTTAAGCTATTGTACGAATGCGCGAAACCAAATTATCCAAATCTTCTTTATCGAACGGCGCAGATGCCGATTAACTTTATGAATGACAATCGTTTTCGAGATAGCGTTGAGTGCGATTTTAAGGCGGTGCGGTCCGGTTGGCCAACAAAGCTGTGCGGTGATTGGGAGGCTGTGATAACGTGACCAACTGTGTCACTGAGAGCTCTTTTCTGCAGAGATTCACACGATTGTCGAACACCAAGATGTATCTTTTGCTACTTCTCCTGTTGGCCCATTCTCATTTCCTGGAATCACTATCGGCTACAGCATCACAAAAACTATTATTACAATGTTTATGTGGCAAAAACTTCCCTCATGCGGTTTTGAGCTCGCGTGCGAAAACTGAAATGTTTTTACTGACTTGGTCGTAACTTTTTACCCTCGTTGCGCATTCACAAAAGTTACGTTAAATATGCTCAAACCCCAACGCAGGAAGTCTTCTCAGTTAAGTTATAAGGTCGGATTGTTTGGATACAAATCTTGTTCTTCCGCATAAGGATGTCCTTACACAGCGGCCGCTATGATAATTTGTGTCTTTTTTTCAGAAGACTAAAACTGATTAAACATTTGTCACTGTGTCATCGTAATTGAAAAATGTGAGCGCTGTTTCGAACAAGAACACACTGAAATTCAGATAGTGTAACAACAGTTTTGTGGCAAAACGAAACGGTAATATTATTTGTTTAACAACTAGCACATGTAAATTTGTTCCTTAAAATGAGCGTTCACTGTTCATGCTGTGTCCACAACATAATGTTACCGGCGAGTTAACATGGATGGTCGACATGAGCCGATAGCGTCGGAACGGAAACCCTCGCCACATCCTGTTTGGTTAGTTGCCCTTTATTCATGGAATAGCAAGGACGCTTCTTTCCCCCATGACAGTTTGGTGTTACTACTTCTGACCCGGTTACTTGTTGACCTGTCAGTGCGTCCACTGGGGAAACGATGCGAGGACGTCGGCCTTCCAACAGACTTATTGTTTTGTGCGTGACGAGGGACTGTTCATCAGTCAATCATTGTTGTGTAACTTGGGCAGTGCCGAAACGTGGAGCATTTTGACTTTACTACGAAACCCAACAGTGTGCATCAAAGTAATCGCAGCCAAAATTAAAGTATGCACTCACCACCTGCGAAGTCGCTGACATTGTACGCCCGCAACCAGAGGATTTTTCAGCAACAATTTTTAAAATTATAAATTCCACGCAAAGCAAGCAAAGTTGTTGTTTCGTACATTCAGAAACTCAGAGTGCAAATATGTACTGTTTTCTCATTATCGTTTTTGGTATATTATAGTGTGGACCCCGTTAGAGCGTGGTAAACGTCTTCTCGTCTTACGCTTGATGTGTTGCCGTTTTGCCGTCACTCAATTAACATGCTACTTCAATAGGTGCAACTCAACAAGTCAACCTTCATGTTTTTCTCAAAATCATTGACAACAAACCAATTTCACTTCAGCGCATTTTGTAGGTAAATGCACGTATGCAGCTCTGCTCGACAAGCCTGTTGTGATTTTGAAAGTACTCCCAGCACTTCTGTCATAGCAATTATACGGAGATCGTGCTTTAAAAATACTTTTGCGTAGGTTTTGCCCGGTGCACTTTAATACAACGCCGCAATTCTTGACAGATTTAAAACTTATCTTTGTTTAGAGTGAATAAGCGCTGTTGATCAGGAAGAACTTCAGCGATACCACAATGAACGTGTTGTTCTTAAACCTGAGCTCAGACGTTTGTTTTACTCTTCCCGACTGGCGACATGTAATGTCACTTGCAGTTGCATTTGAAGAATTTCGAATGCTTTTTCCGGACCCCTGGCGTTTTGTGTACCGTAACTCAGATGGCCACGCATTCTTTGATCACTGTGTACGGGTTTGCCCGGCCGAAACCCGCCAGAAACTCAGTTTTTTTGACATTTCATGATGTTGCAGCATCTCAATGCGGCCGTGGAAGCGCAATTCGTGCTGATCCACGAAAGATTGCTATGAGAACTTCTGCTATGACAAGACTGTTATGAGAAGAGTAGTTCTCTTAAGTGTAAAATCAAATGCAGGGAAAAGTGGTACGGTTTCCGTGATCTTAGTAGTAAGCGGACCGTCTATTCAGTGCAGAAGTTGTTTCGCTGCTGCTTTGCGAGCGAAACCAATGGCGCTGGAAGCTTCCCTCCCACTGTCTTCTGTCGTAACTGCAACACCTGGGCACATCAATAACCGCTTGATAACCTCAAAGCTCACTGGAGGCAAAGAAGAAGCGCTACCACTCGCCTTTCACCCGAAAATGGCAAACTTGCGCAGCAGGAAATTCCCACTCGGCATCGTCAAACTGACCGGGCGCGTTGTCGCCTGACGATTTCCGCTGAAACACGAGGGAAAAGAACACATCACGCAACAAGTCAACATGACATCTTTTTTAGATATTTGGAAAGTCCACCACTTGGCCCACTACCATACCCATAGCCCAGCACTACTAGGACAATATTTGCATCTTTGGTATTGTTTCCGTTGCGTTACTGTCGATTGCAGTTGTTTATTGCCACTCTTCTGAAACTGGACACACGGAGGAATAGCAACCGTAGCAAGTTACAAGCTCATGATGCGTTGAATGGTGTACCCGTCAACGTGGAAAACTTGATGTGGAACCAAGGTTTTTTCTTTGAACGAAAATAATCCATTGTACAGTCAACCTGCCTGGAAAACTATCAAATTGTTTACTGTGCTATATCCAAGCACATCAGCATTTTTAATGCCAGCGCAAGGCTTCAATCCGATTAGCTATTTTGTTGGGTTAAAAAAAAATTCAATTTCGAACAACGTTTTAATTATTTCTTTGATTGGAGTGACTTTTCCTAATTAAATAACGAAGTTCGTGAATTGCATTGTAGGGATGACTCTGTTGGTACAATCAGTCGGGTCTTCTCTGTGCACTAATCACTCCTTTCTTTACAAACTCGATTTTTCGCATTGAATTATTTGGGGCTGGATATCATGCAGATGTTTGTTTCATCACCATTGAAATGTTGCATGTCGATTTCTTGCAAGATCCAAAATGATTGTTTGTTACTCTTTTTCAATATTGCATCTAGTTGCTTGTTGCTGGGAATGATCGGCAATCAGGACTATTACACAGAGTCTCGAACAACTAGCTTTTTCAAATTGCTTTTCTGTTGGCCATGAAACACCAACGTTCATAGGCCACGACGAGCCGCAAGCAACTCAAACAGGGATGCTACTTTACTGGAAATTGAGAGATATCAGTAGACAGTAGTGAACCATCGCGCAAGCCCTATGACAAGCTGATGATATAGCGACCCTAGAAGCACAGAATGCAGAAAGCAAGTCGCCGTAACGCTTGAGTTAATGTTTTCATTTTGGTCTGCGGCATGCCAAACGTTTGTGGTGGTCTCAAAGTTTGTTTTCAAAACTAAATCCTTCTGAGTGTGGAGCTTAGATTGGCAGCAAAGCCTAGGTTTGTCAAGGTGGCGGGAAAATGCTGTCGTGCAATGAAGTTTACCTTCCACAGCTTTGTGCCCTTAAATTTTTTTGATCCAGTGCATGAACATGAAAAGCATGTCCAATAAACCTTGAGCGATAAGAAAAAACTCGAAACAAAAGTTGCTTTAGAATCGACCGTGCATGCACCTGTGAAAAAGTGATTGAAACTCTGCGACAAATTTATTTCTTTGTGTCTTCATTTCGATAAGAAGATGACGTCCCACAACTGCATGTCTCTATGAAGCTCACGCCATGGACTGGTTGAATTGCACTGGAAACAGTAGTTGAAATATTTTGTTTTCTTTGCTATCGGCTCGACAGCGCTTGCTCTTTCGGGAGAAGCGATGTTTAAACCCTCTTGTTGAGGAATGGCGCCAAGCAATTTTAGTTTATACATAAGGGACTGTGAAAGGTCGCCAGGATTAAGTGCGTTTAACAATGCAGTGAGCTGTAAGTTGAAAAGTAACGTCGCGTGAAGTGTAAACCCGACCAATGCTTATGGATTTGGATGTGCCACACACAACGACTGTTTTGCACATTCCCTGTGATTTTGTGTTTGATTTAATCTCTAAGTGTGAGAACAATGGGACATTGCGTACATTGAACTTCGTCTCGCTTCTTTTCATCTTGCGGTGCATCTTCGACTTCTGAAAACATTGCCACCAATCCTGAAAACGGCCCCGAGGTGATTAACATTGGGGTTTATAAGCGTGAAGTTTATCGTTTACTGGTAAACTAAAATGTCACTCGCCACTAAATTTAGCGTGGCTTGTTTCATCAAATAAAAGGTGGTTTATCTTATCACAATATGTAAGCTCACATGGAGTGTTGCTGTAAGATTTTCGGTGGTTAGTCAGGGCAGTTCAGCTTGGTCTAATACTGTACTTTATCGATCCATGCCTGCAATTTTTCTGCGACAAAACCCTTTATTGATCGATCAGCGAGCGTCAGCAGACAGCTGTCATGTTCGACTTAGCACTAGGTTGCAGGAACAACAATTGCACCGGGAATGGAAGGACCTGAGTACCCCCGACCTTGTTGATTTACACCAAATCACCGAAGGGCATGATGCCGCCCTGGCGGAGCAAGATATTAACTTGATTACGGATGCGTTGGCCTCTCGCGCCGATGATGATCTGTGGCGTCTAACTTGTTATTCAACAACTCTGTCTAAGCCGTCATGACGTAGATCGTCTTCAGTTACAGTGGAAGCTTTAAAATGCAAGTTTTAACCTACTGCATTCGCGATTCCGCTGCTGTTTACATGAAATACAGACTTGCTTGTTCTGAAGTTTTATCTTTCCACACCGCGCAGCAGGCACAAACCAGCAGATAAAAGACCGCAACCGTGTTCATCGAAGTAACCATCGGTAGCTATTGCTTGTGTTGCACATGCTTCATGTAACAAGCCACACCACAGCACTGGTAACCAGGTCTTGAGTGCGTCGATGAGTGACGTATCACGATGGTCGAGTCATGAAACTGACAACAGTTAATGAAAGGTTTCGAACGTCACTGTACAGAAATGTCATTTTTTGTTATTTGAGCTTTTCTGGTTTTCCAAGCCGATGCTCAGCAGTGGACTTAGTGTGAATGGTTAGATCTTTGGGTACGGGTGATGGTAACATCCAGTCCGTTGACTGCTGTGTCGACCGAACCTATTTACAGCTTTTGGTCGTCTTGGTGACGTGACGGCAAAACTGATTTATTGCTCTCCCGCCGCGGGAAGCGGGTTCGGCGAGGCGTTGCCAGATTCACAAGTGGAGCTACAGACCTCGCGAGCGCGTGCTGTTCCTGAACAAGGGGCACGCAGTACAGCAGAGACGAATGCTCCTTTATCGATATAAGGCTTTAATGATGCTCAATGCTCCAACTGGAGCATACCTAAACTTATGGACTCGGTCAGGCCCGCAACCAGGGGGGGCGACCGGGTAATTTCTCCCCGGGAAATTTTCAAAAAATATGGTTAGATTTTAGGTACAACAACAAACTACAATCATTTTTCCTCCCCTGAAAATATCAGCTGATTGCGGCCCTGGGCTTGGAAATGGCAGGGAATGTGGTCGAAATAAAATTAAGAAAGGACCACGTTTGTCTCTTCAGTGCAGTGCAGGGGTTCTCAACCTTTTCAAGTATGTGGCCCAATAAACAAACGGAGGGTCGATGGCCCACCGACTGAACAACTTCCCCAATGCGAGAACTGTTGCACATGCACAGAGCAGAAATAAAAACAATTTTAATAACACAACATGCGCTACAGTCAATGCGAAGGCTGGGTTTGTTTTTTTGTGAGAAAACATGTATTTGAGGGTCAATGCATGATAATACATGGATCAAATAATCTTCCACATTAAGTCTGCTTCTAGATTTCGTTTTCATGGCAACAAGAGCCACCTGTCTGCCTCAAAATGCCTTCAGTAAATGCATATTGTGCACAATGTGGTTGCCTACGTGGAAATTTCCATGTTGCAATAATTTCTAACACATCATGACGAAAGAGAACGTATTACGACGTTTGTAATTCAAGATCAACCTACTTTTTCGATTAAAATATTCAACTTGCAAAATGTACTCAATTCCAAAAATTTACAAGGTCGTGACCCATAAAAATTCTTCCGTGGGGTCCACAGGAAAAACTCTGTTGTAATGCCACTAAATTTTAAGTTATCGTGTAAAAATCGTTTTCTGTGTTTACAGTTTGGATATCAGTCCGCACGGTTGGCATACTTTCATCACCACAAAGGACGACATATTTTTAATAAAAACTATGAACATGTACACATAACAAAGTTTCACGATATACGCTTCTATGCTTCTAAGTTTAAAATCGACATATATTTGTTCAAGAATCAAGTTGCGTGAATGTAAATTTTATTTTAACTGTTCAAAATGCAAAAAGGAGGTCATTTGGGCATTTTAAACGTCCTCGGAGGACTAATTATTTCTCATTAAAAAGGGGGACATGTCCTCCAAAAATAGAATGTATGGTAACCCTAGTTAAAGCGCACACAAACTATGGTAAAATGGTTAAATAAAATTTCAGGTAACGTTCACCTCTAGTTTTGCCGCCGTAATACAAAGATTAGCGCCAATTTAATCTATGTATATTGTAAAAATACGCCAAAAGACCTGAAACCTCTGGTACACCAGTGCATAAGTTTTAGTTCAATAGTTTCAAATACAATTGCATTTCGTGAAACATGATAAATAGGATAGTTTTGTTTCGGCAATTACTTGTTCAACTATTTGCCGTGACAAAAGTTACTTTCGCTCAAAATTTGGAAGGGACACTGGCATTTGCTGAAGTCTTCGAGGTTGAGCGACTGAAGATCAGCGCTATCGAATTGTGTCGCTCTGGAACGGTGACCAACCTGCCCTGTGTTACTAACGCCAAAAGGGAGTTCGGGAGTTTTTCGTAATTCGAAAGCAATCGCAGAAGCTCTGCGCATTGATGGTCAGAGAAGCAAATCTTGTCGAGGGTTGTGATGCCAAAAGTTGCCTTGGAGCAAGTCTTTTGGAGTTTTTAGGTTGTCAGGCTTTCTGAATTGTGCGCTTGCTGTTTTAAGGGGGGGGAGTGGGGCGTTATCTCTGAAAATTTGGCACTGCCTGATTTCTGGCCTCGTCCTATGCCATGCAAAGCGCACCTTCATCGCTTGCAATTTGAAAGAATTTTCGTTACTGAAGAACAAAAGAAAGTAGGTCATCCATTTTTCCAAACCGGCATATTGCTATCGACGTTCGTGCCGCACGGTTTTCAAAATCCGGCCCAGATTTTTGCTTTTGTTCTAAGAATCACTCTTCCTTGCTTAGAATTTCTTAAAAACAGCCCTGATTCGCCTGGTTTTGCAATATTTACAGCACCAGAGGGGTTGGTCCTTGTTTGGCTGCCGCCCTAGACCACCTGTGTCGTGAGCCTATGATCGCCAGTAACAATTCATCAAAACCTTTCAGGTAGTTTATATACACACATACTATGTATCTTTGAAAACTGTGAGACGAGTAGAAATATAATTCTGGAGGCGCATTGACGCCAACGCAGGTCGCAATAACTGTTAATAATGCAGGCCATCGATCAATACAAGAAACAATCTTACTTGTCTCGAAAATGACAACTTCAAGCCAAGCTAGCAGCACTGCGTCAGCAACCATGTGCACCTGTCCACTTAGGTTCGCGTGCAGGCTTACAAACGCAGTCCGAAGAAAACGACTGATAGTCAGGTTTGATGAAACATAATAAAAGGGCCTTCCCGTATGAAAGCGTATTGTTTCCGGTGTCTTTTTTCCATGCGTTTGTGTACAGGATTGTAAACGTAGCCCATAAAATAATCCACAGGAAGCGGTGTGAACGGACATGCGAACCGGAAGCAGTTATTCATGTCGTTGTTTTCTGCGAACCTTCCGCTTCCGCTTAAATCGCGACCTTCCGCTTAAATATTTTTTGTAGTCGTTTAATTCACCGTACAATTAACTTGCTTTCAGTGATTTGACAAGATTTCATGGAAATCCGAAAAACATCGAAGATGTTTAGCGCATGCCGCGGAAGGTTTACACCTTTAATTGAAAGTTAACTTCTTAGCTTCAAAGGCAGCGCAAGAAATATGCTTGACGAGCCTTTCTATTAAGAGTGCGGTCGCAATCAAGTTCGATCGTCCTCTTAACTCACACCCATTCTGCTCACGCATGATCCACAGTCAAGTTGCTCGGCTTAGTAACAGTTGGCCACGTTTGAGCAATTGCGGTGGCCTGGTCTTGTTCGACGTTGCGAGTGACGCTGCTAATAGATATTTCCGTTCAAGCAACGAACACCGCTAAACGTGCGTTGTGCTTTAACCGGTTCGTTAATTTCCATCAATTGGTGATGCTTCTCGCATTTCGCTCTTATTTAGTTCTTACGTTACAAACGCTCTCAGTGCAATTACCAGCGTTCAACTAAAACCGTCGATTCCATTCCTTTTTCCCTACCCTTTTTCACTTTTGCAAGCTTCAGGACGAGGTGCTCTTTCTTGGTTTTTGTAGACATGTATAGTTTTGGTTTTAAAATCGAGTTGTTCCACAGCATTCGTGTGTGGATGTCGTCCTCGCTCACGGCTGTAAAGTCACAAAGGAGATTGAACACTGAACGGATATAGGGTTTAGTGTCTTAACTGCATGCTCCGAACATGTGCACTGAGGCGAAAAAACTTGTGTTGTTATACAAAATGTGGCCATCCAATTTATCGTTACCCGAAGCCAAGTGATTTTTTGTGGAAAGAAAAATGTGTAGCTTGTCTCGAATTCGATCAAGCTTGTTGTGTGTTGGTGCGATTGTTTTTTTGTTTGAGAGTGTTACTGCGAAAATCGCCCGAAATTTTCTGCAAATACTCGCATAACAGGCTACTTTTCCGGAAGATATTGATGAAAGCCAATGTTTTAAAAACAAATAAGTGAGGTTTTGATGTTGCATGCAACATATCCCGATTTGTGTTGTACTTTACATGTGCAATCAGTGAAAGAAATAATTGATTGCGTCACTTCTCCACTGGTTTTTAGTGCGCTACAAGGTCGCGCAGCCGTGATTAAGTTTGTTGGTGATTGCAGTGTTTCTTACGCAGACGTCGTTGTTTATTCGCGGTCTATTCAAGCGAAAGCATTATCGGCGTTGCCAGCCTTGCAACAAGCAGCTTCAAAAAAACAAAATATGTTGTTGTTCTGGACAAGCACAGCGAAGAAAAAAGCACTGTGGTTATGTCTGTCTGCATGGGATTGATCTAACGTGCAACGTTGAAGCCAAACGATATCGTTTTGCACTCGACGTTGACCAGCGGTCCCTTTTGTGCGGTTCGTTGACGTTTCGCGATCTATGAAGCTCTTTTCCCACCATTAAGAGATTGGGAGCGTGAAAGTTTTGGAAGCACAAGATGTCTGTCAAGTGTCAGGGTGACGTCACGAGTAAACGTAGCAGTCGGTTAACCATGAACGGCCAAACGTACGCTCTTGGTAAGAACCTTTTGTAATGTTTTATCCGCAGATAAAGGAGATTGGTGACCCTGCAATCTATGATTTGTTTCAAATCGACATCTCCGGTTTTTAGAGGCACAGGGCATTGTTCACGTACGCCGTCATCTTGATTAGAATCAGATGTTAACAGAAGGCTTTTCTGTTGTATGCGGAGTTGCTCAATGTCGTATTGGACGACGGAGGCAGCGGTGAAAGTTGGCACGACAACTGCAGGATTATCAGAAAACGGGGCCAAATTGTGTGAAAATTCTAACGACAAATATTCCAAGGTTCTTCAAACTTCGCCAAAACCGGAATGAAATGCAATATCCTTATCTTTTTTGGAAATGCAGTATTATTATGTTTCAAATGAAGTATGCTATACTTACGTAGGATTAAATTCAATTTTTTATAGGCGTGGAGCACTCTAACGTAACTACTTATTGCGAGCCAGCCAAGGATTGATATAATTTATTGCATACGTTACTCTTGTTTTGTGACAGACTTTTGAAAGTAATAGTTTTGTGATGAAATCTCGCACGGCTTTCATAACGTGCTGTTGTAAGAAACGCAACTGCAAATGATAGATATTTTTGTTGCCACAAATGTGATCAGTGTGTGCTTCGTCTAGAAAAGTTGATGCGATAAGTTCAAGTTCATTGATTCCCTAAAGAACTCCAAATAGGTTTTAAACCCTAATTGGTGGAAACCCTAGTTTGGCATCAAATTCTAAACCTTCGAGACCTTTGAGTGATAATCTCGAGGAGGGGTTGAGACATTTCAATTTTTATCAGCAGGTTTTCGTTAACTCACTCAGTAAAGTTTGTTAAGACGGCAAGCGTTAGCGAATTTAGGTCTCCATTTCAGGCGATTGTACAGAAGAACACATCTGTACCGAACGCTCGTCTTCTCGCCTGAAAAAATACGGCAATTTCGTAAAAACTCAAGGATTTTCAAAAATAACGAGAACATTCACACCAAGCTTTTGCGATCAGTACTGCAGCACGTTTGCACTTGCAAAGCGTTCTTGCAGAATGGCAAGACATCTTTGTACAAAGAATTCCTGACTTATGATGTAAAAACCTTATACTTACGGGCGTCTTGGTTGAACCAACCACACGTTCGCTTGTGATAAAAATATTTCGCTACCCGTGATCGGGGGGCTTATCACAGTGCAGGTATAAGGACCATGCTGACCTGCGATCGGTTGTCTCGTAACGACTCCTGCTCAATTGGCGTTTTGACCTCGTCATAAACCACCCACGGATTGATTTTGATGTCAAAAATCAAAGGGTCTGTGTCATTTTCGTGAGTCATGCGCTTTGAACATCACGCCCAACATTTTTCTGTCTCGTGGGCTATTTCACATATCTAAGATAAGTCATCAAGTGACTGAAGTGGTAAAAAAGCGACTCTGTTTTTGGTTGACGTTATTTGCCTAGCTGTCGCTAAAGCAGTGCTCGATGTAAGTTCCAGTTCCAGCGTCGGACGGGATTAGAGTACAATGCCATGCTCGGGACTGGTTGATCTCGCGGTTCAGCATTTAACGCGGAGTTCCATCCTAAAAGAACCTCCGTCTTAAACACTTAAATGGAAAACCTGCTACTCAATAAGCATGCTTGTCATAACCGAAGTACTGAACCTAATGTCTTGCATACTTTTTTCTTTTGTGAATGTTCCGATTTCCGTGTGAAAACCAATTCTGTACCTGCGTTGTCGTTGTAGGGCGTGAAAAAGTGTCGCGATCCCCGTCTCGTACGTCGCGTCAAGGGTTTTAGCCCAAGAAGGGAGGCGACTAAATTGAGAGTTACATGCCGGACTTTCTCTTGACGCATTGTACAAACGATCGAGGTTTCCGATGATCGGTCGCGATAACATTGTCTGTTGCATTGCGAAGCACTTTACATTCCGCGGCGTAGCATTCGGCTGCCACTGAGGCAATTTCGTTTGTTTGCTTACGTGGACTTTGTTGCTTTATTACGAGTCGACCACAACCATTTTTCGAGGGCAGGCAAAATTTTGGAGCATGTCTCTAGTGTACGCATTCTTTGCAGAACATAACCCTGACCAATTCGCCACACGGAACTTTGGAATATGCTCCAGTCACAGCCGCTCTAACAGTTCTTATACCTATGTCTCGCGACGTTCTATCCAGCATTTTGGTTCAGCACCAGATGTTATACGTCACATGCCGCTTTTTTGTTTTGTGGCTGATGTTTTCGTCCCAACGTTTTTCGGAGAAATCAAATTTTAACGCAAGTGGTTTGTTTTTCCATTAACGTGCAACGATGCGTAATGAACTTTTTTAAGGCAATGGTATATTAGGTGAAGTATAACAAAGCAGGTGAATGGTGAAATAGCTTCCCAAAGAAAGACAGCTCCAATCGTCAAAAAATAGAATTGACCAAGCAGTCGGTTGACCTGAGGAAATATGCGTGAAAGCGCAGTTCATGCTGTTTGTTTTTTTTCACCATCTTACATCAAAGCTGTCGGTCTACCAAGCTAAAGCTGTGCGTTTTATGATCATTGCTGCAAACTTTTAAGCTCATTGCGCAGTATATCGTCGTTGTCACGCCATCGCTTCTTGAAAATCGAGTCGCCTGTAACGTGAGCTTAACCGGTTACGAAACCAGTAGCATGACGTCCATAACGGTTGACTGTCACGTGGATCACACTATGATGAAGCCGTCATGTTTCAGGCGCGCAAACGTGATAAACAAACGTAAACCACGTGCTCACCTTCAAAATGTCTAATTTTGATTGGTAGCTGGTGATTGGAACTGTTCTCAAATAATGCCAACCTACAGCTGCCAACTGCGAAGTGTCAGAAGATCTGTGCCTTTATTGTGAACAGCAAGCGAATGAACAGCTGCACATTGTTTGCTTGAGGCACGTGGTATTTTAACGATTTTCACAAGATGTCTATTAGGCTTGCAGCGTGTAAACAGTATGTCTGCTACAACCAACTGACTTCATTTTTACCTTTAACTGCAACAGCAGCCTATGGGATTTACATTACTTCCAAAGGATCGATCTGTGGCTTGAGGGATTGCTTGCTGCGACACGACAGACGAGATGAGAGCACGCGCTCGACGTCTCATTAATTTCTCATAGGATGACTGCAGCTTTGGTTACACCCTGTTACAAACGAGTGGACCGTTACGCTGCTTGTTTGTTTAGTTTGACGTGCATTCTTGGTACTGTGCACAGCTAACACTCAAGCGATAACTCATAGTTTGTTAAAAATACTTAAAGAATCGAAAAACTTTAACTTCTTTGAAAAACGGCGACTTCGATTACTTAAGACTTTGATTACATCACGAACCACCTTGTACATCCAGAAATGTGAATGAGAGTTTGATAGTTACAAATTTGTATGAAAACCTTTCATACCATTTTTGTTATGCATTGTTTGAAGAAGACATAAATTACTGCCTTAGTGCTTGGTAAAAGATAAAAAATTTGCATGGAACGAAATTGGAAAAAAGTACCTTTTAAACATCACAAAAGCAGAGTGATGCTCTAAGCAAGAGAAAAAAGTTCGATTTCAGTGATTGTTGCACAGTTTGATAAAAAATTGTAAAATGACAAGAACGTTGCATGAGTCCATTAAAATTGTAATATAGCTAACGGTGTTCAAAATTTTATCGTTATTTGAATGTAATGTTTTTGATATATTCTCAAAACTATATTTTGACCTTCCTCCGGTGAAATGCACTTGCTATTCGATCGCTAAGAAAACAAAAGCACAACTGCCAATAGACTTTTATGTATATTTCAATGTATTGGTGTGACCAGTAACACCATGAGCTGTAATTTTCATTCGAAGCAACGGTCGGCCTGCTTCCACGTCATCGTTATATCAAAAACAACCATGAAGGGGAATCTGGAGGTTTTAAGACGCCTTATTTGTTTAATACTTTCTAAGGAATTTTTTTATTCAGCCAGCCCGGAATTGATATTTCATTATTAATACTAACCAGAGTTCTGTCCTGAAAGTGCAATAAGCGGCGAACAAGTATTTCACATGATGCGTACTGCTGACCTCCGCAAAATGACCAGTCAGTTTGGAAAAAAACGTCTCGAACATACGCGTCTTGTTTCTGCTTGTTGAGGGAGTGTTTGCAAAACATGTAGTAAAATTTGAAGTGAACTGGTGCAAACGACCCGCGGAAAACAGCTCAGATAAAACATCAGCAAGTTTGCTTGTTGAAGTAGTTTGTGTTTTTGTATTCAAGACGCACAGAATGGTTGATTAACATAACCCCCCAACATGTACGACCTCATTCAGGAAACGTGCTACAAACGTTGTCCATTTTCTTGCCACGATTTCCATCTTACAGCTGAGCTGCTCACTTTACGCAGGCATCACCTGACGCTAACCTTTTTGCACATGATATCAGGCCTGAAGAATGCTACCTTCGGTGACGTATGCTATACCCATTTCACACATTTTCTTAGGCCGTTCAAACAAAGTCTTTCGTAGAGGAGATCCCGAACGCTAAATAATATTGATGGAAGATCGAATTTCGCAGCGAGATTGCATTACTGCGCCGACTGCAATTCTCTGGCCGTTGTACAAACTTAATTTTGAAGGTCTTAAAAGATAATGCTGCTATCGATAAGGACCTCCAGCATATCGCAGTCGCACTTTTAACTGAAATTTGAACACCGGCTGTAATGGGTACATTTCAGCGCGTAAACGTGGAAGAAAGTGATGTTTGCAGTATTTTGCGAGGCGTGATAGATGTACGAGCATGATTGTCGCCAGTCCCATACAATTGCATATTATACACTTTATGTTTTCACTGATGTGCTGATGTGCAATTAGTTGATACAGACGTACGAGCAAACTCACGTGTAAACAAAAATTGTACTCTGTAGTAATTGACTGTGGCCGTTCAAAGAACCTACATATGCAAAGTAACAACCTGCTGGCATTAGTACGCCATGCGCTCAGCAAGCGAAGAGCATAATCACTGCTGGATCGCACAATATTTTTCTAGGGTAGGGGTTGAAAGAGAATTCAACCGAACCTATGTTTATCAAAGTGAAGCTAAATTTTCTCAAGAATAGGCTGCAGCGCAGTTATAAATATCAATGAGGATTCGGGATGATAAATGGAACGTTTTTTCTGTAACTTACGTTTACTGTATATTGCAACCAAAGTCGCGTCGAAACCTGCCTTTTGATCGACACCTTGCCTATGTTGGCAGTGCGTGCTCGTTTATCAACTGTAATTGTCGGTAAGTTGTAAGTTCCGGAAAGGTCAGAAAAGAACGAACATGCTTTACTAACGGTAAAACAGAGCAGACACTGACCAATATCTTTCGAAGGCATCCGCATATCATTTCTGCTTTTTGATACGTTGTCAGTGAAGAAGCCAATGACGTTTCGTTGCCTTTTCAGGCATTCGAAGCGAGTTTCGGCACCAGCCGGTCGACACAATCGCGGTCCTTGGTGAACAAGTTGTGATGGAGTGTGCGGGACCACGCGGTCTACCGGAGCCGGACATATCTTGGGAAAAAGACAGAGACCCTTTACAGCTTGATAAAAGAGTTCAGGTGGGGTAGCGAATTTCTAGATTTTTCCTTCTCTTTGACCGCTTCCTCGATATGCCGCTGATTGTGTTCGTGTTTATTTGGATTTCGCGGTTAATAAATCGACCGCATCGCGTACGCTAACGCTTGTTTTGAATACCGTCATTTTTGCATTCATCGCAATCTTTAGCGTGGAAGAGTAAAAAACCTTTTGGCGGTTACCACAATAACTGCTGTTTGAAGACCGAAAATAATCAAATTCCGAATTCGGCCGTGAGTTTGTACATTTTTATTGTGTTTGTGTTCTGCTTTCGCGTTGTCAGCGAACTGTGTATTCAGCTGCGCCGTCGTTTGACCAACCCGTAAGTCATCGTTGATTATATTGCACTCCGAATGTTTACGAGTAGAAAAATTGATCTAGTTTTGTGCATACGGGCTAACAATGCCCTCATTTGCCTCTTTCAATGAGGTTTGAAGTAACGGCCAGCAATGGTGATGGTAATAAAACTTTGAAGTATAATGTCTAAACAAAACAAGCTGTCGATTGTTTGAGAGTTTTTGTATTCTATTTGACAGCTTGTATTGTTTTAAAACAGATAAGGAAGGGTGGCAACCTCGTCATTACAAAAACAAGAAAGAGCGATGCTGGAACTTACGCCTGTGTCGCTTCCAATGGGGCTGGTCGAAGAATTAGCAACGAAGCTATGTTGAGAGTGGACGGTAGGTGGTTTTACGCGGCATACAAGGGTAGTTTTATGCATGCATGACCATTCCTAAAAGGTTTTAGTTTTGCGGAAGTTGTGGTAATAAACAAAAATGTTATTGTTATCGTCAGTAGGTACTTTTTTATCGTTTCTAAGCGATGCTGCGCTCAAACGCTGCAACTTGGAAACAAACGATTTACTTGTGTCACTGGCTTTAAGTTAGATCTGATCCGGAAGCGTCCATAATCAGTTTTTGCCTGCGGCCTCATGCTGCTGTACACTGAAGATCAAAATGCCGTCACGAACGTTTAAAAAAAGGATGCAAAAGTTCATCATCAGTGAAGGTTAAAACCGAGAACGTGCAGTAACAGGTGGCAGAATTTCACGATGAGTAGAGAAATTTATAAAAGTAAGTCTGCAAATCGTGCGGACAGTATGCTACATGTGAAACCAAAATACTGAAGATACTGCAGTGATGTGAGTACTTTCCAGAAGATAAAATTGTGTGTTTCTGTTTTAAATTGCAATCTCTGGTCACATTATGCTTCATGCGTAATCGTCATGCGAGACACGACTGGATATCGGATTTCACGGAACGTGTAATTTCGTGATTCCACGCGACAACAGGCATGGATCGTTGTGTATATGCGTATTGCGCCATCTCGTCATTGCCGACACCGCGACGCCCGTAGTTTAAAGCATCGTCGTCAGATTCGGGCCCAGATTTAAGCAGGACTCTGTTTTCTCTTGGCTTTGATTGCTGGCAATTCATCACACCTCCGGTTTCACCCCAAGCGGGTGGAGACGGCGAAACAATTTCAGGCAATTTTCTTTGATATCCTCGCGATAGTTGCCCGTCGCGGACGTTACAAAGGTGTTTGAAGCATTCGCGAGTGTGGCTCAAGCTTCAACGTTGCGCGATGTTTCGCTTCGTATGTTGGCCACACATGACGTTTTGATGACACAGTTGCAAGATTCATAGGCACCTGCTTTGATTTGCATGCGGTTCTTAGTTGCAGCTGTCACAGCTAAAAATATTTCAAGCAACATTTCGCCGCCACTGGAACTGGTTGACTTTGAAATATGAATTTTATTGAACGAATGATGTAGTCATTGTGTTGTGGGCTCCAAACATATTTCATCAGCGCCGTGTTCACTACGGTAGCAATAATTTATATAATAGTTAAGCGCATGAGCAATCATTTTCTGTGGAATTCTGGTTTGACTTCCCAGGCTCTGTGTAGTTCAGTGACGCATGAACGAACATGATTAACGCATCGCGCTTCATAATTACAAAAAATTGGACGCGTTCAAAATACTGTGCTTAACAAATTTTTAACGCAAATTCATACTTTACCTCTGATTTTGGTTATTTTCGTGTTTCCGTAGGTGATTTCGTGTTGTTAGGGTAACAAGAACAAGGAAAGTTTGACAAGGTTTGTCCCTAAGTGACAAACCCTTTGTGGGAAATGAGAAGAAATTAAACGTATCTTCACCGTTGATGTATATCCCATGGTTAATTCGCCGATGCTTGGAAAGTGACAGATTTTTTTTATCCCTGGAGAAAACTAGCATCTGCTCCTTCTGGAAAACTCTGTCAAACGGGATTAAGACCGCCACTCCCGACGTATATATCATACATTGAAGTGGTGAAATGTAGAAACGCCGCACCTGATATCTGTAAAACAGCGTTGAAGTACCCTGATGACAAGTTGTTCGAATGAGATATGGATAGTGAAAAGAGCATAAAGACTTTTTGTGTCTCGGAACTGTAACAGTGATTAGCGAATATTATCGTCTCCTGTGAATTCAGACCCAACCGCATTCCACCGTTGAGCTAAACTGACGCAATTATTTTTAAATTCCAAATGTTGGTCACAGTCACAAAGCCGTGTAAAGATTTTTTATTTCCTATTTAACCGCGGAAATGAGCAATCAACGAAATAAAGGATGTACGAAGTTCCTACAGCCCAATGTTCTACTTGCAGACAATGGTTGTCTTGGCAGTTTGTCACGAAAACATGCAGAACAAGTGGGCGGACCTTCGTAAGCGAGTTATGAATAATTTAAGATGCTACAGAGGCCAAAGTTATTTCGAAATCCATTACGATCAACGGCTTGAAGTGTATCTTCCCTAGTTTGATGGAATGCTGTGTTAATGGCTTTTTATGTACTTTATGTGGTGCCTTTCCGTAGTTAACCAAGTTTTTGACCGCTGTAGTGAATTTACTGTAAGCATGACCATTTCTGGAGCAACATACTCCAGAAACGTTGCGGTGACGCCATTTCGTGCGCGTATTTGGGCAGTAGTCAGTTTTCTGGAAAACCTTTCGTAGTCAAATTTTCGTGGTGGCGTGTTGCTCAAGTTACACAAACAAAAGTCGATTTGGTACGCTACATAAATACTCTCTATCCGAAAAAGCGCAAAACAACAACAACGTGTGATCTGTTTGACGCAAGTAATTAGGATCGGGTTGGATTGGCTGGCACTTGGCTCAGTAATTATCTGCGCAATTACGGTTTTGCTGTGTGTTGTGATATTGCAAACTTTCCTAGCGTTGTGTTTTTTGCAACTTCATATCTCAAAGTCTAGGAACCTTTCAGGCATACGCAAAACCGCATCTAGTGCTGGCGAAAGCACATTAAGTAGATCCATCTATTAGTAACTTGCATCACTTACTAAGATAATTGACCAAGGCACCGAAGCATAAAATAGTACTCGAAAACGCAAATCCGCTTCGGATTCGAACATGTTCCACTTTTGCAGTATCAGGAAGGCTTATACCCAAACACGATCAGAACGAAGCCAGCGACATTAACTGTCGTCTCACCCCAGAGTTGTCCTAATGTTAACAAAATTTAATAATGCTGATGTCCAAATAAGTCTACCAATTAATTGACGCGACTATGTGTGAAATTGCAGAACTACCTAAATTTACCAAGCAACCTCTTAGTCAAACAAGTTTCGTCGATAAAACTTTGGAGCTAAAATGTCAAGCCACTGGCGATCCACCTCCTGGCATAAGTTGGACAAAAGACGGCAAAACTGTCAAATACAACAACAGGTATGGGTGCATACTCAAGCCAAATGTTTGAGCGTTATATTTGAGTTGAGCATGTAAAGCTTTTTCTATTAAAATAGAAACTTTTCGTTGTTATTGCAAGTGTTTCTACATAATTTCTATTGACTTTGTGGTTAGTATGGACCACTCTCCTGATTTCCTTGACCGTGACTGTTTTTTCAAACGGGATGTTAGTGTATTGTCATTAAAAACTTTCGTTTTTCTTGGTGCTAACAAATTTTTCTTGCAATATGTGCAGCGACAGTTTTACTATCTGAGGTTGATATACGAATTTTCGATATTTGAAATGTTTGAGGGTTCCGTAAAGCTGCACTGCGTTTAATTAGACTCTTGCTCATTGTAGTAGACGATATCATTCAGCAACGCGAAACCTGTGAGTGGTTGTCTGCAGATTGCAAAAGTGACTTTCCTTAATTATGGTGTTTACATACCTCTTCGCTAATGTTTAGTTCATGTGCATAGAAGTTAAAGCATCGGAGATTTCATGGGCGTAGAGGGTAAAAAATCTGGGGGATACAGCGTTTTGCCCGAAAGGTATGTTCATGCCCCCAAAAGTAAATGTTCATAAAATTTCACATTTTAACTTCTCTTGGTAATAAAAGGACACGTCTAATACAATTTTCACCCGATTAATACCAGAAAAAAAGTTAAATTGACAAAAAAGCGTTTTTAAAAATATTGCAATTTCGATGGGCAAAAAAATCTGTGGACTACTGCGTTTTGCCCGAAAAGTATGTTCATGCCCAAAAAGTAAATTTTCGTAAAATTTTACAAATTAACTTCTCTAAGTAATAAAAGGACACATCTAATACAATTTTCACCCCATTAATACTGGTTAATACCAGAAAAGAGTTAAATTGACAAAAAAGCTTTTTTAAAAAATATTGCAATTTCTGTACAAAATTTTACGTTTATAGTGATTTTTTCCAGAAAGCCAAATGTGTGGGTGGGTTGCAGCTACAATCCCGCCTTCCATGCCCATGAACGCGTGCAATGGCATCAACATTTAAAAAAACTAAAAAAACTTTGGAAAATGGTTCACTATCTAAAATGCATGATTGGCGGGATTGGCAGAAACGAGTGACGCACCCGCATTAGTTTCGAGAGTCCCTCCCATGGACATAGCTATAATCTGAGCAGATCTTTGTAAAAAGGTTTTTCGTTACTTACCTTGTGTTTTTATCCGCTTAGTCTGTAGCATGCACTCTACAAATACCAAAGTAAGGAAAAAGTTGTAAAAAGTGTTTATTGTAAAATAGATACAATTGTGCCAGCTGGCTGTGTTCAGTGAAAATAGCAATGCTTTCAGTTTACCAAAGCTTCAGTTTGTTGGAACGATTGAACTCCTCAGTGAATTTTAAAATGAGAGTGAAAAAATTTTTACACTGCGTGCAACGTCTGCCTTAGGATACTCCAAGGGTGTTTCGCGTGGCACACAATTTGCCATAAAACAAACCAGCGGAAATAGTACATCGTAGATCGTTAGCGTTTATCATCTTGTGCTTTCAGAGTAACTCTGAACAACGGAAACGTTCGCATTTCTCCGGTTGAAGTTGACGATCAAGGGGAATACACCTGCACAGCAAAAAACAGGGCTGGACAGCGCGCAGCATCTGCTTTGGTCACAATAAATGGTTCGCCAATTTTTTTGTTTGTTGATTCAATTTATTTGAATTCACCACATGTGATAGACTAACATTTTTTAAATTATAGTGACAGGGTTAAAATAAAATAATTTCAACAGTATTTTACTTTTTAACAAGGCGCACACTGACTTCTAAATAAACCGATATCCACCAACATATTTCTGGCTTTTGCTCAAAGTAAATGTGCAGATTTGTGTTGTTGCTTGTTCAACCTATAGCTAACTTCCTGCGGTTTTATGATGCTTTTACGAATCGATAAATCCATACTACAAACCAGCGATTTACTTACAAAGGCAGGCGCTAAGCATTGTGTCTCGATGGAATACAAAATGAATTGCTCCGACGAAAAATGGCTGCCTTTGGTTCCGCGTACACGAACCCGGATTTGCAGTTGAAAGCGAAAAGCCTAACTCCCGCTTTGAATTTGACGAAAACCTCTGGAATGCGTTTATCTGATGCGGCGATAAGCCAGCACTCGACATTCCTGCCGCAGAACCCGAAACACTAATATTGCTCAACCCCCACACATTAAAACTGACGTTCGAGTGAAATTCACCAAACTTAATGTACGTGAGTTTCGCGTTGAACAGTCACGGAGTTATCTCCTGGGCCCGACGGCACGCGCTTACGTGTAGGAAATAAAACCTGGCCCGAAATTGGTGGCATTGCTCTGGAGCTTCCTAATGTAACGCTCAACTTAGAATACTCAAACACGCTGCGTTTGCTGTCACGCATCGGTTGGGTAACCATTATTTTGTACAAAGACCTGCAGCATATTTTTCCATCCGCAATTATCACACGCAGTGTTGGTTTATTGAACGCGCTCCGTGTATATTCCGTAACAAGAGTAAACGTCTGCCGGAAAACCTTCATAGCCTGTCGATATTTCTTGTCTTAGCCTTCTTCATCAAAGACATGCCCTGTCAACATTGGTTACGAACTGCAGGTTAAATCGTATCAAGGGTTACAAACAATTTGTTGACACTAGATGCATAGTTTTTGACATGCGTGTGCGATCAATGTGCTCCAGGAAAGCTACTGATCGCAATTTAATGAGTTGTATTTTGTGAAAATGTAAGTGTCGTTTTTTTTCCTCGTTTTTGTGATGCAGAACGCCTAAATATCGAGGCTAGTGTATCTGAATATTAATTTTGGCCAGTTTTCATGCTGAAGTAGCCCTGAATCAACAGATTATTCCAAAGTGGCCGTGTCTTATCAGCGCTTTCAATCGATCACGGCTATGGGAAATTTTGCTTGGCGGAATGCGTTCAATGGAACGCCTAAATCAACGAACGACCCTTAAATAAACGCGTCTTTTGTTTAACTTGAGCGTGCCTTATGAGGGAATGATACATAGCAGTGATGTGAGAACTGCGCACCATCACTTTCTGAAGTTCCGAACTTTTCGCGTGCTAAATGTTTATAGCAGGTGTCAGTTTTTGTCGATCAGTCATCTCCAAAGTATTTCAAACGGGTTTAGCTAGCGCTGAGATCGCAAGTACCCATTGACCGTCACTGCAAAGAAAATGTTACACAGTGCAATTGCTCTGTAGTTATTGGGCAGAAATAATGACGACCCGACGAAATATGGCAACTTCGCCATTTTTTCTGGTGGCTGAGATCTTCGGCTTTTTTACCGAATGATTTCAGCTCGAACCGAATCATGTTAATTTAGAAATGATGCAATTTGCGTCAGTATCTCGTAAAAGAATTCTTCAAATCCGTTGTGCACTCAAGTGAAACGTGTGATTAATTTAAGTCTGTCTGTGATTACTCAACAACAACCGGAGCCTAAACACGGGGTACCATTGGCTAGGACCGTGATTCCAGTTAACTCAATGATTGTCCTGAGTTACTCGACCTTGATCGTTCTGAGAGTTGGACTCGAATTTCAACTACATGCCTCGTTCCCGCCCAGGCTTTCTGTGACGGTTCGAAAACATCACATTAAATTTTGCTGCATATACGAAATAGCAATCAAGAGCTGTTGAAATTAGGTGTGCCGACTTCAGTTATCTTGCTTTAGGATCGGAAATGAGCTTGTCACACGTAGGGCGTGCAGCCATCCCCAAAGAATACGAAAGATATTGTATGACGGGTGTGTCTGGAATAGTATCCGTTGGTGGCAGCACTTCCTCTTTAAGCATACCCTTAAAACCGCCGCCGTTGTTGTCGTGACGCATTCAAGCAATTGAGCGTTGAGTTCAAAAAAACGAGTAAACCGGAAGGCGTTGAAGGAAACCTAGAAATAGCTGCGGTGTTTTGATAAATACGTCACGCTCATGTGATGCCTGCTTTTACATCGAAAGTCCCTTTCCCTTTGATCGCAGTCTTGTGTGAAGTACGAAGCAATTTCCTGAAAGTGTTTCAGTTGCAAAACTTTTTCGTAACTTGTCGCTACTATCTCATCCTGACTTTAGTCACAACGCAGCCTGTGTTGCGTGAACGGATGGTGGGTCTTCAACAATAATAATAACAACAACTCCGCAGTAGTTGTCGGTAACTTCAACAAGCGTACCTTTTTTCTATAAAAAACGCCGTTAATCTATGCAGGGCCACCAAAGTTTACACATGTGCCAAGCGACACAGCTGTTGAAGTGGGCGCAACAGTAACTTTGTGGTGCAGAGTGGCCGGAAATCCTCTGCCTAAGATTTCCTGGCAGGATTTAAATGGTAAGTGTCGCTTTTATGTTTCAAAGAATGTGCTTGCCCAATATCTATACCGTACCTGCACAAAATGCATTGTGCCACAAAGATATTGGAACTGTGTGCAAAAAACTCTGTGGTAACCTTTCAACGAAGTAGGGTTGAGCCTAGAAATCGCGTTGCGTTGAAGTATTTGATAAAACCGCCTCCCCAGCGGTTATGTCATGTGTACTTTGTCGAGAGGGCAGGCTTTTGGAACTGCGAGACTTAATTGCGTATATTTCAGCAGAGCCCAAGGTTAACAACCAAGTCTTACTAACTTTACAAACGATATTTCGACGTGTGGAAGACTGCCATATTTAATTTTTGGTACTTAGCTGTTTAATATCCAAGCACTTCCGCAATAAAGCAATAACTTGTTTTACATTGATGAAAATGTAAATCAAAAGAAATAACAAAGTAAGCTTAGGTTATTTGTTAAACCTTCGTCACATTGGTAAACGTAAGGAAAATTGGTTGTTGCAAAAAATAAGTGTTTACGGGATAATAGCTCACTATCTCAATTTGGCAATAGACTTCCGTAACTTGCACTTACTCAAGCGACTACTAAAAGTCTACATCACATTGCAGTCAATTCCAAGACGTTGCCAACTGCTTCGATGTGTGAACTAATAAAGACGATTCAGAACGTTTCGATAGAACTGCCAATGAGCAAGAATACACCAGTTGTATCTGCATTTTTGTGACAAATGTCGACACCATTATATTGAGCACCACAACAGCAAAAAACAGAAACAATTTTTTGTTTCCCCACATTTTGTAGTAAAGCATGATAAAAATAGAGCAATATCATTGTATTTAGAAATATTCAAAGTTTTAATGAGATTTTCTATAGCTTTTTGCAACCAATATGTAACAATAACATTGTTGTAACATTAGTTTTTGCACAAGTATGATTAAACAGTGAAGAAAGTTTTAAAATCTGCTGTACAGGAAGACCTGTGGTTATTGCATAAGTTGATGTTTATTGGCAATTAATTTGGCGATTTACTCTGGTATCATATTTATCATATTTATGTAACTTTCGCTTTAGTGTTGGATAGGCTTTCGTTTGTCTAAGTAAGCAACTAGTGGTTATAGCATATGGTACATTACACTAACTTTCAAAGCAATGCTCTCATCCTAAATCTGTTTGTTGGTAGAAATATGTGGTAACAGATACATGGATATGCTTTGGGTGTTTGTGGGAAAACAAAAAACACAGGGATACATTCACCAAATGACTAAAAGATGTTTGTTTGTTCCGCAAGGAATAGTGGTAACAACTGCAAACGATGGCGCGGAGCAAACCACTGGCTACGGCGCTGATGTATAGCCCAGGAGAATCCAACTTTATTAAGCTTTGGACATCAGTCGGTTACTTTCTACTTTATAAGTTTCGGTTATGTACGTGGTCAGCCCAAATAAAGAATGCTTGTATGCAACTTAGCATGCAGTTTGTTTGTTGATACTTTGAAGAAGTAAAACAAGGTTTACAAGAAAAAAAATTGAGCTTATTCTGATCCACACATCATTGATATGCATGTCTATAAAATTGTACAAATATATAGAAAATAACTTTACATGGAATGAAACAGCGAAGTGTAACGAAATAAAAATGCGAAAGAAATTATGATTTAAGACATGTAGTTTGCATTCACGAATGAAATTCATACATGAAGAATTTACAAGTAAGTAGGAAAATGCATGGGCTATCTTTCTCCCAGAAAGCTCATACAGAAAATATCTTGCTTGCTTAGTGTTGGCTGGAAATGCGCATCGTTGAACAAAAGCAGAGAACCCCCGAAAGATCGGCTGGCAAATTTCCAATCACTTGTTTCTCATGCTTGGATATATCATTACATGTCAATATTAAGAGTTATTTATGTAGTTTTAATGGTGGCAGCAACGGGCCTACGATCAGAGAAAATGAAGTGGTGTAATACTACAGTTGTCTGGATAGAGTCATGTGCAGCTTTGGTAGAGACAATGATCCAATCAGCTGGTAGGATGATCTCATCAAATCGGCTCAAGTCAAGCTCTGAGAAGAAACGAGACATCAGGAGGTCAAACATGTTATTAAGGCAGGCACTGAAGCAGTCCGTCGCCACGGGGGGGCTTTGGTGGGCTTAGCCCCCCAAACAAAGCTCCAAGCCCCCTCCGCATAAACGCAAAGCCCTACCGAAAACTTTATGGCGACGGTTCCGCGTTGGAGTATCCCACTACGAAAACATTTGGGCTATCAGTTTTGTCACACAATGTTGAAATCTTACTGAGATACATTAGATAAATATCATAATTAACTTCACAACCGTAAGGCGAGTGCGCATTTACAAAATTTGTTGCATTTGAATTTCGACATACCTCCAGATACTTTTGTCTAACGATACTTTTGTCATTAGCTTTTTACTCCATAGAATTACTGTGCCACCATAGCGCCCTACCAGTTGTTATACCATGTTCATAATCACCCTCAGCTGTTCCACAGGCATATTGGTCAGCATTAACGTCCATCAGCTTGTCTAGGAATTGCTTGGCCAGCCAAGTTTCTTGGCGAAGGATAATGTGATGCTTAGCAGAAAGTTCTTAAATGTCACACAAGGATGATGTTAGCGTTGAAAGTTGTGCGTTATCACTGACAAGCTCTCATTATGTATACTGCACTGTATAGTTTTTGTAGGTAACAAACGACTATTAAGATTCCAGGGCCAATGGACACCACTTTCACTTGCCCTCCGGTGACTGATATGACTTGGTCTCCATACTGTTGAACCGATATTCAAAGTGAACTTTTTGGATGTGTTATTTTAGACGCAAATGCATGGCAAAAACAAAAAGCTGGATTTACCCACTCAAAGTAAAAAAATTGTCATCGAATTTGTTTGCGTTTAGCCACGTATGACTAAATCTGTTACACAATGGAAGCAGTTTGGTATTAAGTGCACGACTGTTACCTAAAGTACAAGCGAAAATTGTCTGGGTTGCATTGATGAGCTGCTATTGAGATAGATTTGCACCTGAAGAATGCTGTTTTTCGGACTGAGGGACAACTGAGTGGAGACCCTTGGGAAAGAAAAGTTGTTGGATGTGTGATTCTGTAAATCATTACAAAATATCTTACGCCTTCTTGCAGTGTTTTTTGAGGGTCCGAAACGGTTCTTTCAAATCTTTTCATCGGTCTCTCAAAATACAGTCGAACCGCTGTATAACCACCACCAAAATGCACTAAAACTTCGTTTTATGACCATCTCGGTATTCAAATGAATAGTTGTGGTCTCTCAAATATCTTAACGATTACCAAGATCAAATCTTTAAAAAATTGCTTTCTTGTGTAGTACAGTGTGTGGTTGAGTTCTATTCCTGGTTCCTGGCCGGTCAGTTTGTATTATTACAACCAACAAGCATTTGCTACGTTGTTTACAATTGACAATAAAACTTCTTCAGAGCTACCAGCATTCACCTCAATGCGTAATTACTGACAATCGTAAACTACACCTGCTAACTGAGCCAGACGACTATGAAAGATCACGATGTTCGATTCAAAAAGTGCGTAGAAAAAAGTGATATTATTTCCAGACAAAAAAAGATGAAAAATCCACCAATCATATTTGTACATTTATGACTTGAACCACTCCCATACTGTACTCAACTAGTATGATGAACGAAAAAAATAAAATTTGTTGTCTTCATAGGCTTTTGGGGGTTTTGTCTTTTATAGATGTGATGAGGCGTTCAAGCATTAATCATCGGCTTAATAGAGATTTTTTTGCTAGAGAGCCCGTTACTTTACTTAAATTACTGTACGATTAAGTTACGCAATAGGAAGGATCTTACACGCAGTCCACTGTGTAATTCATTTATTCGTACGACCATCAACAGTGAAACTTAGTGGTGTAACTGACGGGGAGACAGAGGGGCGAAACTCCTCTGACAAGCTAAGTGTAAAAACCAGGCCCGTAACCAGGGGGGGCGCAAAGGGGCGAATACCCCCTAGAAAATTTTTCGCCCCCCCTGGAAAAATGTGTTGGACATAATTTTAAAATATTCGACATAGTTTAAAAAAATTGGGCCCCTCTCAGAAAACTCTTCGCCCCTCCTGGTATCCCAAGCTCGTTACGGGCCTGGTAAAAACCAGTCCCCCACTTGGCTTATATTTCGGTTTTAGTATTCATTTGGTTTTCAGTAGGTTGTTTTTTGCGTTTTTCAGAGTATTTTCCGGTGGTTTACAGTGTTAGTAAGGCCATCCACATCCTGATTCACCATCTTTTCTCTGTTTTTTTTCTGAGTTTTGGCTAGTGGGCCCTCTGCAGTTGCCAGTGGGTCCCTTTCAGCTAAGTATTCCCCCTGGCTCAAACCTCTAGTTACGTCACTGGTGAAGGTACAGTATGATTCTCAGTTAAAAAATATTTATAGTGTTGAAACGTTTGAGGTAAAGCAAGAAAAGTCTTGTCAGTGATCCAAAAACTGGAAATACGAAAAGGTATATATGTTAAATGAACTCCAGTTACATGCGGCAGAATTTTTAGCTCGCTTGGGTCATTTGTTCCTGTGAATCAGCTGGTCGCAAAAATGTAAATATTTGTTGAAGTTTTAAGATAATTGTTTGCACTCATTCTAACGAATGACCGTGAAAGGGTTAAAAAATCATTGTTCTAACCTAAAACTTATGCGAATCGCTTGCTTTTCACAAGATAAGCTTGCTCTAATTGGATAGGATCGGAAAATACAACACTCTTTATTACGTTTTTATGCTGCAGCGATACATCGTGCTTATATTTGAAATGCGAAAAACTTGAGTTTGAGTGTCATTTGCAACTTTTACAGTTTTCAAAGCGTTTGATGACAGCTGAGGTATCGGTCAGATTGCATTAAAAAAGTATCTACGTTTTATTCTTATGGCATGCAACAATTGCTCCTCGCTTCGTGCAATCATTTACCACATAATTAGCCATTTTCTTCATTATCATGGAGTTTTTGCGGCAAGAATAAGACATTTTGACTGCTGACAAGCTACAGTTTTGACGTGCCAACCAGCTCGAGTGATTGCTTTAGTTGTCGCTTAAAGTCGCCATTGTTTTGCTAGCACGCACGCAAACGTGAGTCAACTAATTGTGTGAAAAAATTTACGGGCACGCAAATTGCCGAGCAAAAATAACTAGTTAATGAAGTGCCTTCACGTCATTCTGTCAATCAGAATATCCTGTCATTCAGAAATTACATAACGTTTCACCAACGCGCCAGTCGTGGATGGGTTTCCCTTGATCCTCAACGGGCGGCTACGACATAAGACTTGTTACACCTCACGAAATTAACCAGCCATGATTGCTATTCAAATGAACTACAAATTTATTACAAAATGATATGTGAACGTTGCGTGAAACATGTTAAAGCATCGAGGAAATTTGGTATATGTCGCAAAAATTATTATCGGTGGTGTTGTGCAGGCAACGATATCTTCAGCGGTACTCCTCGTCCAGATAATCACGTGGTAGTAACCGAGGATGGCGACATGGTTATCTACAGTGTTAGAATTGAAGATGATGGGCTATATAAGTGCAAAGCACACAACGATCTGGATGAAATCAGCACCGAAGTTCGACTTACAGTTCAGCGTAAGTACACAACTAACCGTGTGCATGTGCTGCATGTGGTATTAATACTTGCAGCAATACTTGCAGCATTACTGATTAAGATAATTTCAGTGATATGAATTAAGATAGTTTCGAAATACCCCCCAAGGCTCCGAATGGACTGGAGTCAGCCGTCTCTGAGGACGGGGCTTGGATTAAAACTGAAGTTCCCAAACCGTTCTGAAATCCCTGCAGTATGAATTATATTTTTCATGAGGTGCGCGAGACAACGACAAGCAACCAGCAAACCCAAAAGCAATGACCCTCCTGTTGCGCCGAAGAAATGTATGTGGTTAAAAACCTAAAAATATTACGAGTAGCAATGGCGCCCTAGGACAGTGAACTTGTCCATCACTGGGTTAGAAGCTCAAGAGCGTTTCTTGAAAACTAACGGCGTTTTGACAGATGCTGCATTGACTGTATATATGGGTAATGTTTAAACTCACTGTTTAAGCAGAAAGAACCCTTGATATTTTTGCTGCGGTGGCTTAAAAAGCGTTTCAAGATATGGACCAACTGCAAGCTACTTTGACTTGGCCGCACTGAAAAGCTTTTGTTTATGCAACAGATTTTTTGAAGTTATATTTTAGTCATTGGTCCATATTTTAAGAAAATGCCCTGTTTAAATAGCTCACCGTTCCAATCAACCGCCCCCGGTCGTACAGAGAGTGCCAGCAAATACTACTGCCTCACTGGGAGCGAAAGTGACTTTGCAATGCACCTCAGTCAGTCTTCCTCGGCCGCAGATAGTGTGGTTCAAAGACAATCGTCGTGTTGATGTTGCTTCCAGCCGATCACGCCACGAAATATCCGCAGCTGGGAGTCTGCTGATTCGAGACATACAGGTTCGTTTTCAATTCAACATCTGTTCAGAATTTTGGTTGTATCTAATGAATACTGGGATTTTCGCTTTTTGATCTAACACGATGAACTGAAATGGCAACCAAATATGCTTTAATGACAGCTGTGTCTAAAGCGTTTGCTTTCATGAATTCTCACTGCTTTTTGTGGTTAAATTTTTCACATCAGATACATTCCTAGAAAATCAGCCACTGGTTGTCGAACTCAAATTCTAATTTAATACCTTCTTCAAATTTTTTGCAACATAGTTAAAAAGTGTGTGGAAGAGTGTAGTGTAATCTAAGCAATGTTTGGTCAATTGGATGTGAATATAAATCCAACACTTTCGGTTCTGAGCTGATTTCGATCTGAGCCATGATCAGGAAGCGTCCAAGGCTCCGCATCGCATCAAATCGAGCGAATTCCGCCACTGTGGTGTATCAAGTCTTTGACTGCAGCCGAGTTATCTTGAGTCATCCAGTTTTATATAGACCGCATAAGCGCATGGTTGCACCCTGGGGGCCAAATTGCACTATTGTCCAAGAAAATTTGCAAATGCGTCAATTTTTGTGCAAAATTGAATGAAATTTGCAGGATTTACCAAAACATATTGAAGATTTGTTGCAATGTGAATTTTAACTGGTCAATTTAGCTTTTGCTTGATCAGCTAATGACAGCTTTCGCTTGTATGCAGAAAGAAGACAAAGGGAAATATACATGTAAGGTAGCTAACGATTACGGCATTACAGCGTGGGATGCATGGTTGTCTGTTTCAAGTAAGTGCAATTTTTGTCTTCAGGCAAAGTTGAGAACAAGAGCGTTTAATTTAGCTCATACATGAGGCCCATCATGAACATAGTTTTAACGAATTCACGCTGTAACGTGAAAATAAAAATTACCTTCCGACGTTTTTCACCATTTCCGTCGGTATAATCCTAAAATCGTATTGAATCCAAATTTCGCGCTTGACAAATCCAAATTTTGCTTATTGGGTGCTGCAAATTAACTGTTTGTTGAGTGAAAAACGTGGAGTTATAAAAAGAAACTTTCAGTATGCTCTCTTTGGGTTGTCACGAGTGGTTTGCGTGAACCACGTGCGCTTGCCTTACGCTGGAAGCCATGTTTCTGCTCTTGTATAAATGCTGCATTGGTGGCAAGTCAATGGCAGAACTGCGCGTGAAGCTTTACACCCACCCACCGAGCACGAGGCTGGACAGACTGCAAGTACCGAGTTAACCTACGAACCCAGCCTACCAGCATTACAGACTCGTGCTCAACTCATAGTACCACTTAGCCGGTAAACGTGGAAGTGTTTGCGAAAAACGTATGTGATCGCGCGTCTCGCTTTGGACAGATCAGTTGTTGCGAGCGGTCTACACCCATCTCCACATACTTCTGTGTTAAAGACTACCCGGCTGTGCGTGTGCAGTCGTCGGGACCAAATTTTTGAGTCGTTTATCAGATAATGATGGCTGGTCAGCGGTAGTGTTACAAGACGTTATAATTCAATTAGTGTATTAAATCTGGCACAGCTGGTGCTCTAAAATCTGAAGATGTTAAAAATCTCACGAACATTTCCATCAGTCCAACGGCAGACCTTCATCAAATCAGTGGACATTCGAGAAACTATTGGGCCGTCCTTAAATAACAACACTTTAAGGGGGAGAAGGTTTCGGTTTTTATGACGTTTTGTGACATAAGGAGGAGAGAATAAAGGATATGGTGATGTCATAAACTTATCAAAGTTTTCAATTACAGTGCCTGCCTTAACTTGCCAATGCTTTTAAAATATCAAGTTGGAGGCGCTTTGGATCATATATTCACTACCAGAGTAGGTCAAAAATGAAGGCTTTTTCATTGGCTTAGTAACCCTGCGTAACGTATCCACTTGCAGCAACTGCCAGCAATCTGCATACACCCGCATGATCACGCCTGGTGACCTGGTGTAACATGCTCGGTGAGTTTTGTAATTTCAACATGCTGACATCCAATCAAGATTGCATCTACAGCAGTCAAAATATACCTGCAGAGAAAAGCCTAATAGGGACAGCTTCAAAAAGTTTTTACAGCACGTTCTAACGTTATTTGCTAGAACATTACACTAGAGCAGGGGTGGCCAAACTACGGCCTGTCAGCCGCATCCTGCCCGCCGACAAAGTTAATCCCGCCCAAAACCTTGCACATTTTTTCAAGCACCACGACTGTGGACAGCAGTGCAAAAGCATTGGCTGCTGCCTGTCTCTTGTTGACTTGTTTTCCGCAGCAGCACTTAGCTGCAAGAAGCGCCCTAAAAGTGTAAACAAAATGGTGTGATTTTATGATTGTTATTGTACTGCAATACATTTTAACAACCTATTTTGCATAGATTACGTAAATCGCACTGTATCCGGTCCTCCAGTGGCCAGGCAGTCGCGAATCCGGCCCTCCGGACAAAAAATTTGGCCACGCTCGCACTAGAGGAATTGCCTCATAATCTTAAGCCGAGTAGCGCACAATAGCGCAGTTCGTTGAAACGTTAATTATTATTTTCTGTTCTTAGCCCACAGCTTTAAGCTACAGCAGTTTCTGCAATCGAAGATTAGGCTTCGAAGAACTTGTCAATACATCCCCACTGTAAAAAGTTTTATGTAAATGAGCACTTTGCACCAGAATCTCACAGAACTTGACTTCTGACAAACGCCATAGATGTCGCATTGTGTACAATGCAACCTTAGTATTGACAATTTGAAAATGTGCTTCAGATTTAAAAAACTTTGCACATGCTGTTCCAGCGCGTTGTGCAAACTATTTATCGCTGTTTTCAGGAAAAGACGTTCAATTATTCATGAAGTAAAAAACTGGTCTAAGTAAATAAATCCGGCCTTTGCACTGATTTCGTATAGAATGTCTGTTTTAGCCCGCTTTTATCAGGGTGAAAGTGCGAGATAGGACTTTTCTCCATTTGCGTGTTTTAAACGCTCCCTTGGCTTCACCAGCGTTCTGCATTCAGCAATGGAAGGAATGGAGTACACAGCACGTTGCCGTTCGTTTCATAGAACTGGATCTTTGACATTCGGCAAAATGGTTGTGATAATTAGGGAAGGTTTTCTGCCGTAGTTCGCATGTATGGCGTGATTTTTACGTTTTTGAAGCACCAGTTGTGATTTATTGGCAATTTGAACTTAACCCCGGTGACTTGTTCCAAACAAAACGACTGTTTTTTCAGAAAAGTCTGCTGCAAAACTTAACACTAAACTTTGGTCCTAAGCTTTTCAACAAACACATAAGATATCTGTGAACACTTTATTTAGGTAAAAGCTTTATTCCGGTCCAAGTATTGGAAATAAAAAGTGCAACACTTGTTTGTTTTTCGAAGGTCAACCTGGATATACAGGTAAACCAAATGTCGCTAGACTTCCTCAAGCACCAAGTTCTCCTCGATTGGTTAATTCCACTTCCAAGACTATTTTCATCAGTTGGTCGCAAAGCTCGTATCAAGGAGCATCACCTGCGCAATACTACATTGTAGAATACTACAGGTAATTTTGGTTGAAGTGTGGTTCATACGAATGGATGAGATTGTGTCGACAGCAGTGGTTTCGTCGTGGGAAAATGCTTTGTGAAGAGGAATCGACGCTTACTTACGTTTTAATGTGGCTACAAAATTTAGTTTCTTATGTGGGCATTTTTGTAAAAGTCTCAGCAGAGAAATATTCTATAAGCTTAGGATGAATCAACCAACATTGGGAAATAAAAAGGACATATACCATAAAAATGCACTTGCTTCTTTTCTTGTTGCTTTGTTCAAAAGCAGTTTTTATCAGCAAATGTGTGCTGTGCTACTTAGCTCAGACAACCTGATGCATTTATGCTTCCTTGAATTAGGAACAGGTATTTTAATGCCAATATGTTTTACACATTTTTGTGTTTCAAATGGCACAAGCGAAGCTATTTTTGTTGGACACAAACAAGTTTGGGTCAGTTGTTTTTCTGGTTCTCATGATTTCATTAAAAACTTGAAAAACAAAACTTTGTTCAAAACCATCTCCTCTTCTGAGCGTCACTTGCCTCTTAGATTTAATCCTACTGATGTCTTGGATTATAATTGCACTTTTTGGCCATGAGCAGTCAAGCAAGTACAGTCAAGATTGTAGCCTGAAAAAGTTAGCAGAGACCCGCTTGTTCTGTTTATGTTGTGACATGAAAATCCCGCTCCTGTAAACATGCAGCTGAGACCGCGACGGCCTGCAGGGTTTTTCCACGGAGAGGTAAATTGCTGTTAACTTCTCGAGAGTACAATGGATAAAAGATGGCGCATGAAGCTGGAAGATTATATTTAATGGTTTATTCAGAAGATTTGGGAGTGTAGCTGCAGGCGGTTATATCTTTAGTTATGCAAAAAACAACGCAGAAGTGTTACAAATTAATGATTGGAAAAAATTGAACAAATTTCTTGTCAGGTAGCGCTTAGCCCGCTTTTTGGTCTAATTTGAGGAAATAAAATATTAATCACAACGTAATGAACTCTTTTAGCAATTTTTTGAAACATTTTCTTCGAAAATTCCTTTAGCAAGTTCCGCGACACAACGTCTGTGTATGTCAGTACAGCGCTGAATACTTTATTGTAGCAAACTCTGTTACTGTTGAAACACTAACAAGAAACAAAATATTCAGACCGACTCTCCCATGCACTTCCATAAAGATGTTATTCCTAATAACCCTTTTCTAATGACTTTTAGTTCCAAAATAGATGTTCTTCTGTTGCCAGTGTTTCGTTATTGGGTCTGATCTCTCAGCAAACCTTTTAAACCTTTTTTAGGTAAAAAATGACATTTTGTGTTACTGCCACAAAAAGCATGGCTATATTATTAGTGATTTGTTTTTCAAGAAACTTGTGTTATTTTAGCGGAGATTTATCCCATTCTGCAACAGCAGTGCAAATGTGGACGCAGACCCACAATCCACATGATGTATAATAAACCCAAGAGATAAAATATAAAGCGCCTCTTGTTAAGTCAGGTGTGGACAATACAAGAGAGAAGTTCATCATCAGCGCATACTAAACCGTTATATTGTTAAGAACTGCGGCGGATTACGCCTGTACCCAGTTTTCGTGCGATCCATAAGGTTTTGTTTTTGAGGTGCAGCGAATAAAATTGTCTGTGGTCAGAAAAGTTCGACACTCGCTACCACTATTCCTGCTTGCGTAACGTTTTAAAAATGTGACTTTTAAATGAACGTTTCGTGGAAGAAAACTGGAAAACTGTCTTATCTTCTTCCTTAAAACAAAAATGTCTTGAAAAGCAGTTGTTGCTTTTACGCTATGCTTGCCATACCTCTTGAACGTGTCACTGGAACCACCAGTTCTGCTCTATTTCTATTCAGACTTTTGTTGTTTTGGGGAAAACAGAAATCGGAAGAATCGCTGTTAAACGGAAAGCCGTTGGTGACGCTGTCTGCTTGAGCACACACACGCTTTTGCAAGAGACCTCTTGGTTCACGTCCGATGTTAAACGCTTTAAAACATGCGGATAAGGAAGTGTTCAGTGTTTCTACAACCGAAATAGGATTCGAATCTTTTTCTTTTAAGCTCAGAATTAAGTGATGTGGCTCTCGGCTGCCAATGCAGGTGAAATCGTCGAGACGAAATAGCAATGAGTTTCACAGATACGCAATCGTTTCGCAGAAACGTAGCTTCCCCGTGGTCGTTGACAATCGTGCTGAAGAACTCAGAAATTCGTTTGCCTACCATAAAAATTCACAGCATCGTTCCACGTATCTTCGAAACTCCGCAAATGAAACAATGTCTGATTATTGACAATTTGCCAGCGACGAAATGGTTTTGTAGTTCACAGAGACTTTTCATTTTGCATGATCGTTGTACATGTATCGCATGTCCTTTGCAGTCAGTTGCCACCACCGAAAATTCCATGCGGTGGAGAACAAGGTGTGAAACTTTGGGTCGAGGGTTGTGCTGCAGTCAGTTTCGAGCAAGTCTACCCACTTTTCGTCACTTTACTGTTGCCATCGTGCTGTGTACTTGTTGCGCCAAATTAGGCAGGTGGTGACACGTGGCGAACCCAGAATCACAGGCTGAACTCGGTCATGGTAATAGGGCTTAAAAGGACTTTTCGGTATTCCTAAACCTTGCCGATTGTATGGCATTGGCACGAAGTGATAAGATAACGGAAAGTTACTTGTGTGTGTTCATGAATGTTTGGGCGCCGTCTGACTCGATGCGGTAAATTCACTTCAGCCAGCATGTCAATACGTTGAAGTTCAACGCTCCTTTTTGCGGAAATGGCGATTAAAAACACTCTGGAGAGTAGAATAACCTGTTTGTTAAGGTCACTTGCTGTGAAAGTTCTTGCCGGGCCCATGCCCTTCGTGGGATTTTTGCAAACCCATGCGAGCTTTGGTCTGCATTGTTTGTTTCCGATTTTACCCACATAGTTACTCATGCAAAAATTAGGAAAAAACATGCCTTTTCATATACCTGCTTTTAACTCACGTTTTTAGGGAGTAAAACCAACTTCTTGAGCACAATGCAATGCACTATGAACCGGACCTGGCGTTTTTTTTCATAAATATGAAAAATGTCTTAAAATTTTAGACCATATCAGGCTGCGCACTACAAGACGAAAATAAAAAATGTAATAATTGAAGTTGAAATGGTCTTGGAGAGTAAATCCTGCTGAAGTTGTTGAGGTGTATATCAAGATATAAATTTAGCTGGGTCCTTCAGGGATGAATGCGCATAGAAGGTGAACAAACTTACCCACATGCTCTTTTGCACTATTTAAGGATTGGAAGTAGTTCGACGTGGAAACGTTTACAAAGAGTGATTGGCACGATTTACGGAGTGTCTGATTTGGAACCTTCTTCTGCTTATGTATTTTTGATAAGAGCTGTCAACCAGCAAGGAGTTAGCAATCCTAGTCCGATTTCCGAGAAATTCAACACCAGGCAGTTAGGTGAGTTGATTGCCATTTATCGGAACCTATTGGGAGGGAAGTAAAGATTAGCGATCGGTTTGATTTATCATTTATTACTTTTTTTGAGTAACCAAATCTTGAATGCCTAAGCGTTGTGCCTGAATTAAACCGTGTAAATATAGTCAGTAGCCCGAAGCGGAAAAATTTTTTGTAAATAAATTGCTTTCGAAACATTATGTTTCAATTAATAAACGAATGGAAAAATCTTCGGCTAGACCAGTGGTTCCCAAACTTTTTTGGTCTGTGACCCAAATGTTTATTTAATAGCGATTCGTGGCTCACCACGTGCTGTAAAGCTTGGGCACAAACGATTTTTAAACTATGAAAATTTAACACAAAAACAAAAAAACAAACTTTCATTATACTTCCTTTTAGCCATTTTTGCAGCTATTATTTAGTAAATTTCACTAAATGTTTCTGAAAAATAAGCGTTACAGAAAACTAAGATAGTTCAATAAATGGCTACTTCTCAATTCCCGCTACTCACATGCTTGACTACTCACACACTTTGAATTGCGGTCTCCCACACAGCAGTTAAACCCATTGTTAGGAG
>Ga0210059_1000095_pt1 | contig 74789 bp, 50 predicted proteins | sample Ectturendosymbi2_FD_188042 | JGI IMG/M metagenome (GOLD analysis project Ga0210059, IMG submission 188042) | Ecteinascidia turbinata endosymbiont from Florida, USA - Sample 2 (SPAdes) (version 2) | ecosystem: Host-associated > Tunicates > Ascidians > Unclassified | place: Key West, Florida...
CTCGTAGTGTCATCCAACCACTCCGCATTCCATTGGTGGTCCGCCCACTGCGCCGCACGTATATTGATTGCTGTCAGATTATCTGATGAGTTGTTGTGCGGCAGGTGCAAATTGGTGTCTCGATTTGAGGCGCCGTGTATCTGCACTCGATGGGCGAGTGAGCGCTGAGTGGAGCAGGCATCCAGGCTCCATGTCACGGCATGCTAGAGACAGTGTGGCTCCTTTGCGACGAAGCCCAGCAGGTTGGATGCCTGCGAGGATAGAAAGTTTGTCCTCTGGTGTAGGACCCAGGCATCCAGTCAGAATTCGCAAGGCGTCGTTTAAGGCAGGGTCAGTGAGGCGTGTGTGAGCACTGCGACATCAGACAGGAGCGCAGCACTCTGCGGTTGAATGGACCAGAGCTATGGTGGCTATTCGCAACGTTGTTGCTCCAGCACCCCAGCGAGAACCAGCAAGTCCCTCAAGAGTGCGACAAGTGATGTCAACTTTTTGCGAAGTGACTCGAGGTGTCGGCGAAACGTGAGCTCCCTGTCCAACGTTACTCCGAGGAATTTGGGCTCGGAGTAAAAAGACAGGCTTGCGACAAATTGTTGCACATACACAGAGTAGAAACCAAGGAAATAAAAAAAACTTTTAATAACACAATGTGCGCTACAATCAGTCCGAAATCTGAGCCTGTTTGTTGTTAGAAAAAATAGACATTCGAAGCTCCACACGTAATAATGAACAAATAAATTCCGCATTGACTCTGCTTCTGGATTTCGTTTTCATGGCAACAGGAGCCGTCTTTCAGCCACAAAGTGCCAAAAACTGCTGCATATTGTGATTCACAAAACACAATTTGTGAATTCTGCACAACATGGAAGGCTAGGTGGAAATTTCCATGTTGTTATAATTTCTAACAGATAATGACGAAAGATAGCGCATTATCACGTTGGCAGCTCTGAAGTTACCTACATTTTGATTAATAGGTTCAACTTGGAAAATGCATTTAAGTTCAGTAATATCAGGCTGCTGCCCATCATAAATTCCTCTCTTGCCCACTAGTGGGCCATGGCCTACAGGTTGAGAAACCCTGCTCTAACACAACCAGGTTTTTTGGTGGCAAAGTGCAAATGATCAATCAAAAACAACCAAGATTAATCTTTTTCATGTCAAGCAGAATGATATTGAGGCAGTTTCTGTGGCAAATTTTTCTTTAAATGTTACCAAAAATCACGAAAATGTTAGCAAACTTATGTGGCTTGAAAACAAAACTTTGAAAACACCAGAGGCTTGTGAAAAAAATAAAAGATGTAAGAAATATTGACGGCTACCCACTCAGCTACTTTGTTACTGCAAGCACCCATAAGTAGGACTGAATGGACAATCCGGTTTTCCAAATGCTTCACAAAGTACTGTTTCATTTTCAATTAATTTTTAGTTGTTAATTTTTGGAGTTTATAGGAATTTATCTTCTGGGTAAAGAAGAAATTTCAAAAATCATGCTAATTCAACACAAAATCATTGTAAATGACGAATACACAATCGGGGCAGAAATGAAAATGATAAAAGCTTGAACATCATACTTTCTTACTTAAGACTTCAGTAGGCATCAACGGTTAGGTAGCATCCAAGCATGAAATGGATGTTGAACAAAAGATTGATGGCCTTGTTGTGACGATGGTTGATGGATTTCCAAAACGTTTCCGGATTCTGAGTTATGACCGCAAACAAATTCAGCAAAGGATGTTGTTTGTGACAAACCCTTATGCTTTTAAAATTAATTATAACGGATCGTGCAAAAAAGATGCAGAGATTTATGTTTATATTCCGGAAAATCCGGTTTCGCCATTTTAAAAGAAAGTGAATCATTTTCGGAAAAAAGTTTTTTGCTATTGCAATGATTTCTGCAAAAAGCATCTCGGATAGTGGTGCACGCGATCGTTTCATTTATTTTTAAAGCTGTAAACCTTAACAACTGCTTCATGCCTCTGTGGTTGACGACACCCAACGTGAGCAGAGAAAAATATAGATGTCGATACTTCCAAATGCAATATTCCATGAAATGATCTTCACGATGAATTTCCAGCTCTGTGGCATGGCTTCAAATAGTTTCCTATATTGTGTGCACCCTTCCGTTTTGCAAGCAGTAAAACAGATAATTGGGTTAGTTACGTTTACCGCCATTTTCCTACTTCGTCGTTTAAAGAGGTGTCGAAAACGACACCGAAGAATTTACAGTCGCGAAAAAGGCAAAAATGCCGAATTTTCTCAGTTTTACAAACGTCTATCTATACTTGCTATGTTTTTATGTTATTAGAGATGACATAAAGTGCACTGCATTGCAATTATTTCAAAATATCGAACATACTGTATTAACTCGATTTTTAGCCGCCCTTAATTGGCAGCGGGCCCTTGAAAGTAAGCCGCACGAAATAGTGTTGAAAATTAATGTAAGCCGACTTTGATTGTAAGCGTCACTTGAACATAGGTTACCTAAACCTTTGAGATGCATTCGCGTACTAGTACTTTTCGCGTTTTTGGCAACTCTTGTAATGATGCTTACACCATTACAACTGCCTTCTATTCACCATAATCCCTCCTGTGACGGTTGTGAACATAGTGTCGTAGACAAAACGTAGTAAAGGAAAGACCGTGCGTCATCTATACCTTTCGATAAGGTAAAGAAATATAAAATGAAAACCGCCCTTGATTATACGCGACATGAAGTTATGAAGAAAAAACTTTATGAGCCGCGGCTTACAATCGAATAAACGCGGTATATGACTATTTCACAGCTGATCAACTAGCTGAATATCGCTCGTCAGGTGCTGTGACAGAGCAGCAGCTATTCACATAATTGTAATACAATAGTGTAAATAATCTTAGCAAAGTAATGCCAATTTCCAGAGATATCATCGACATGATGCGCATTTACTGAACTTTATAAAGAGAGCTGAAAACATATTTTCCTGTTTTCTAAACCTACGTGCTTCAAACATGGAAGCTTGAGCAACTTTTGTATTTTACGTAAGTTATTTTTGAAATCTCAGCAAAACATCTGTCACAACTTGTTTTTTTGCAAGTGATGCACATAAACCTTGTTGCATCTTGTCCAACGACATTTTCTACAACGGAGGGCTAAACGGTGTTGACAGGTTGATAAAGCATGTGACATATACATACGAGGGTTGGACAATAAAAAGTGTGCATAAGATGGCAGACGACTTACTGAATCAACTTGAACATGTTCAGAGCAATGAATACTATCGCTGGCGGAATTACTATTTTGTGAGCACAAGACGACCGCCCTACACATATTCTCGATGACACTGTCAACAACATGCACAAAATGGATAGTCGAAAAATTAAGAACAACTCAAATGAACCAAACTGCGATGATTTGGATAGTTAATATCGACAATGTCGTCTATATCGCACGTAAAGGTTTGATTATACGACGCCGAAGGTTATCAAAATACCAATTTGCCCTTCTTGAAGCTTACCCGAAAGAAAGAGTTTCAGTAATGATTGATCCGACTCAGTGGAAGCCTGAAAAGATATCCATTAAGTAAACTGTTATTTTGTGTATCAAGAAAAATGGTTAACATATTTTATTCACGTGAAAACTGTCTGCATTGGGGACACAGTACTTATCGACGGGATGAAGGGGCTGTAGTCATCGATTGTGATGACGCGGAATTTTTTATAATGACGACGATTCTACATCATCCTTCAGAGGTAACCTCTAACACCATGTGCACCTAGTCATTTACCATCCGTAGCAGGAATAACGCTGAGGCAACCTAGCGACCACTATTAAAAATGGGTGAATTAACTCCTGCAGAGCATTTACATTGCTGGGGAAAGCCGTGAAAATATCAACGCGGCAGGGGTACGATTTAAAAGGGAAGGTAGTTTATTACTTGCAGCAATGTAAAGACGACTCAGGCCAGGAGGGGATAATACAGTCTGTCGTAAAACTGTATGAGAATGAGCATCGACGTTTACTGCGGACGCCGAGAAGCATCACGATTTCTCAAGCCATTCCGTTCGCGAACGCGGGAAAGCTCGTCTTGCCGGTTGCCGCTGAGACGTCGTTGCGACACACCCAGATGAAATTTTCCAGGGACTTCGTCGACTTGCTGCCACGACAACTGACCGATTGCTATAATGTCAGCGTACACGAAAATCCAGTGGGAATGCCTCTATGGATAAGGTTGCATTGATGGTTCTGAAAGTTGACTCAATACGGTCTACGTACACATGGCCAGCGCCTTTATAATCCTTACGTGGGACATTTGAATGCTGAAGGGTTTTGTGAAAAACAAAAGAATATACATGGAAGTGGACATCATTACTACAACGGATTCCCGACTTTATACGAATTGTGCTGTTAGACATTTGGTATGTTCTGGACATTACATTACTACTTCTCGAAGGAGAAGTATGAATGGGTATTGTCAGAGCGATCTCGAGTTTATGAGATACGCCGAACCGGGTATGCAAAAGGAAAGGAGCTGTTTCCGTCCTGGGGACGATCGTTGGTGCTCCTAGACCTGGGGAAAATATGGCAGAACATGATACCCAGTGAAAACGAAAAAGCAGAAAAAAGAAGACTGCGACAAACCCAAGAACATGCAGAAAGAGCCGAGGAAAGAAGACGTGCTAACCTTGTAGAACTGATACGTATGCTTGACATGGATGATGATCGTAGACATGTGCTGATATAGTGAATCTCGCCGTGTGAAAGTTAACAATTAAAGTACTTGTGCAGCTGAATGAAATTGTGTGAGCATATTAAGTGTTTTGCATTGTTTTACTGTAAAGCAAATTAAGTTGGTGATCTTTGCCGTAGAGTTCTCTGGCATATTGGAAACAGGGGCGGATTCAGCCAGTAAGTTTAGGGGGGTCGATTTCAGTAATATTTGCTAGTTAAATCTCATAACAGTTTTGCTACTGTAAGAGAGATGAAGTATGCTTTACAACACACCTGTGACAAAACAGTGGACAACAAAATGACCTTATATCGCGAATGCTGTTTTCCGAATTGAACGAAATTACGGCGAATGAAGAGAAAACAGTCCGCTGCATCACATTGTGGTTGTATGGCATCACAAGTGACATCAAGTCGTCTGTGTATTAATCGCTGTGTCAAATACAATTTGCAATTGCTGCTTCATGTCACAATTACGTAAAACAACCCTCTTTTAAGTTCGTGCAATTACTACCAAATTGTGTGAACTGTCCGTAAGCTTTCGTCGCAAAACGGTAGCGTCCCGAAATTCACTGCTGTCTGTAGTGTAAGTCTATGTAGTATCACACAAATTTTTCGTACAACGCGACTTTGGCATAGGGATGCGGTTTTCTAGAATTTGTACGATGCATCATCTGGCAGCAAAATGCGGCGCTGGTTACTGTTAAATACCCGAGCTTCTGAAATGCGACAGCGCTTCTCATAAGCGGCTTATTACAGTTTACTGTGTGGAGTCAACGGACGATACACTATAGTCATACTGTAAATTCTGCTGTTTCGTATTTTCAAGGTTGCTTGATGTGTATGACGTAATTGTGAAAAAACATTCCAACATACAGAAGGAATCTTGTCGAAAGCAGAAAAAGCTTGGTCAAATTATCATTAAAAATACCAATTGGACAATTTCGCATTTCGCAAGCTCTTAAAGGGAACACTAGTTATAGCTGACAGCGCTGCAGTTGTAGAAAAAATAACCATAACTTTGGGCTTGATTACAGAAAAATAGTGTGCGTGCTTTCATCTTCCCGGGATCAGGTGCGATGTACCTCTTGCACCCCACTCTCGTAGGCCCTGCCCGCGACCAGGGGGAAACTGGGCAATCATTCCCGAAATTTTTAAAAAACTGTTTAGTTGTCAGGTACAACAACAATTTACAAGTATTTTGACCCCGGGAAATATCAGCTGGCTGCGGCCCTGAACTCAGACATGTTAGGCAGGTAATGCAGCGTGACAATGACTGCTGATAGCGGTAAGCCACGTGGTATTATAACGGGTGAAAAGCAATGCTGCCAACAAAGCGAAATTTGTGACTGTTGCCATAACATCAAGCGTTTTCTTAGTAGTGCAGAAAGGGTAAAGAGTTTTTTGGATGTCCGTTTGCACTGCATCGTCAGCAACCTGAGAAAAATAAGCAAAATATCGACTCGACGTTGTCCCCCCGTGGAAAAGTTTCTTCGAGCACCCATGTCTGGGTCTAACCAAGACCTTACAAATTGGTATTCAAGTCCGTTCGCTTGTGGGAGATGAGGCCCTCTCTCAGTGGATTTCGGGCGTCTTGACCTGCCTTTTCACCTGTCAAAGTGCTTGTGGCTGAGGCATTGGCAATTTCTGCAACAAAAACTTTGCCTAAGCCTTGTTGTGCATGGTGATTGATGCGAACCGTAACCAACTATCTTTTCTCTTAGAATAAAAGCACGCTCGACTGAGCAGATTGGACAAGCAGCATACACCACAGCAGCACGTTTTTGTGTTGGTGAAGTGGCACTGGTACTGTGGCCGCATGGTTTAGTGGTGCTATGCCTGGTTTCTTCGTTAACTGTTAAAATTTTTGGCTGATTTGCTTCATGTAGTGACGACAAAGGGATTGGCTTTAGTATCCTGTAATATTTGCAGCCAGTGGAATCGGATCGTTAGTTTCTGCATGGATTGTCGGAGATTGGTTCGTGCTGAAGTGTTTTCAACTGTTTCTGGTGAATTAACGTTCGTCACATAAGCTATTAGAGGGGGCTTTGGTGGGCTTAGCCCCCAAACAAAGCTCCAGGGTCAAACTGAAGTATGAAGCACTACAAATCAGCTGAGTCTGTCAGATTTTAGAATGTCAATCCCCCCTGCACAAACGCAAAGCCCCCCTATTGAAGACTTTCTGGCGACGGTTCTGAGGCTTACACGATGTAGATGGTACTGTAGTTCGAATGGACACTGCCGCAAAAAAAGACACGATCTGGCAATTAGACTGATGAAACCTAAAGCGTTACAGATCAGCGACGATTCATTTTCAGTCTTATTGCCAGTGGCGTTTTTTTGCTGCAGTGTCCACGTCACCAGATCTGCAAGGTTTCAGCAAATCAATTTTTCAGTTGCAATTCGAAACTTTTCAATCAGTGTGAATTTCAAACAACCTTCCACCTCTGGTGTGACTGACTTCGGGAAGGCCCCGAAGCTCCTGGTTTCTGTCGTTTGGGGTATCAATTTATCAGGCTTGGGTTGAAACTGGTGTAGGAGGTGGGGGTGCAGGGGGTGCAACTGCTCCCCCAAAAGTTTTGATTTGGTGAAAATACGAGCAAAATCCCTTTAACTCCGGGCAAAATCTGTGGAAATTTGGGCAAAATGTGTGAAAACCTTCGCAAAATTGCTGTGTGGTTTGAATTTACAAAAATGGCACCCAAAGTATCGTTTCGAATTTCCTTTTCACACAAAATTTCATTTTCAGGCCTGGGTGGGCCATGCCCCCCAGATTTTTGCTTGGCTCCCGGTTTGACCCCCCAGTTTTCTTTTTAATTTCCTGTGTGCGTTAGTGTGATATATACAGTAGATAACTTTCGACCAGCAATATTTTAAACGATAATTTAGAAACCCTCTAGCCTGCATTCAATATTTCCCAAATGCATGATGAGCTGTGTTATTGTTTTGAACGGTCGGGTAACTAGAGTTTTTATGACGACACACACCAGTGGTTGCTCGGATTCTGCGTGAAATTTAGTCAGGCTGTGGTAGTGGGGGTAAAAAATTCATTTCGAAACGAAGAAACAGTCGCAGAAGTTGGAAGATTGATCGTTCATGCATTTCAGTGTGAGATGGAACTGGATTGCATTTCTGTCAGCAGACTGATGCTTGTCCAAGCAGCAAAATGCTCGTGAAAGCATAAAAGAATTGGTTTCAGTTGATTTATCCTGGCTGCAGTTTTGCGTTCTGTTTCCTTGTGTATACGACTTCGAAACATCTTACGTAAGTGGTTCGTGCCTACAGTTTTAACTCTACCCACACATATCCTCCAAACTCATATAATTTTATACGGATATTTTGTAACGATTCAGAAGCAATTCTTTCGCGTATTTCAGCTCTTTACCCGGATGGTGACAAATTTCTACCATTCTATCAGAAAAACACTAAAAAGAATTCGCAAATCATAATCAAATAGTGAAAACGATTTAAAAAATGGAATAACTTTGGCAAAAAAATTGCTTCGGAAAGGGTTGAAACTGCCTATGTTGCTCGAAAAATTTCTTTGATTTATACTGTAGCTACACTGGTAGCTGTAACTTCTCCCGTCACCAGCGCTTGATGCGACAAAAGATTTTCAAAAATGAAATTAGATACAACATTTCGCAGAAATTCTATGGCCTGTGAAAAATTGGGTAATACTAATCTACTTTCCGGTGAAATGGTACAAGCTGAATAAATGGATTTACATTATTTCGTTGATGAATTCGACAGTCAACATGATAATCGAAGGATTAAGTTACACTGAATTGACGAAGATATAAAATTCTAGCGTAGACTGTGCATGGATCCGTGTGAGAATTATGTTGCTCATTGTCTATTTGTCTGAACCTTTTTAGGCTTAGAGAGTTATTGCGTGTTTCACTTATGACAAGACAGTCATAAATCAGCGCAGGGTTTAAAAGTCAACTTTTGAGGATCATTCAGAGGAAAATTCAGTGTGAATATTAAAGTGGACGAGTTGGTTGGGAATATTCTGCAAAACACGTTTTACGCCGGATATTACATCTTGCTATCAGGTATACGCCCTGCACGCCAATGCAAATCTGTCTGCAGCGCTGCTACATTATGCTACTTTAGCTGGAACTGGTGCTAAATATCGCTGCTGTTAACTGCATACTGCATTGAATGTTCCTCACCTTATCCACGCTACAAATGGGTATTTCACTCGTAGTAGTTACATAACATTGTTATGGTTACACCACAATCACAAAATGTCCATAAGCTACCACAAAAACGGATTAGTCAGTAGTCACCAATACATTGGCAGATGGTTTATTTTTATGCGCTTTGTAGTAAGACTATTTTGACGAAACTAGTTGGCTACCAACAGCCTACTTGTCTCTATGTCATTATGGAATTCGTGGTTGTAACCATTTCGCTTTCATGTGCATTGTATTCATTTTCGTGCAGCTGTTTTCTTTGATGTTGAGTCGGCAAAATTGTGTGCTGAAAATGGTGTTTCGTTTTACATGTGCAGTGCTGTGGAAGTTGCATGTTTAGCACAGAATATTCGACACAGCAGTACACGTGTGTGATTGCATCTGTTGTCGCGTTTAAGTGTTTCTAGTGAGTAATAACGCTAGTTCATATTTAACGATATCACAAGCTTATATTGCGTTTGATCGGGTTAATCACAGCAACTTAATTTTCAAAACAACGAAACATCACCATGCAAGATATACATTTATGTTGGCCCGCTTACTTTTATCTTGGCCCCGCAATGGCTCCCACTTTTTTAAATCTAGAATCGCCACTATTATGTTCCGCAAATGCAGAAAAAGTCCTTGTATCTTTCAAATGGGTAACAAATGACTCGCAACTCTCGACCTGTTCGAAATGCGAAAAGCCCAACTGCAAAGCGAAAATTGTCCACAAAACTCGCGACACCACCTTAAAATGATCAACGTCAGTCGCAAAGGAATGCGTAACGAATCGCCAGAATCGCGTTAACAACCAATCATAGGCATAAAATAATCAAGCAGTGACGTCGCGTAGTGGCTAAGCTGAAGAGGCACATGGGGAATTCAGCGAACGTTACACAACATCTGTAGTCAATTAATTTGCACAAGATTGTACAAATAAAGTTACAACAATAAAAGCTTTGTTCACAATTGCCCGTTTCAACTTTGAACTTCGATGTTGATGCGCCCGTGTGACTCTTATGGCCCCCGGTGCGCCACATCAGCTGCACCCATCTCTTGTGGGGCCTGGTTGCGGGTCTTAAAGGGTATGCGCGTGTAAATTGAATTAGGCCCGCAACAAGGGTGGGTGGACAAACGGGGCAATTAAAGCCTCCATGAAATTTTCATAATCAGTTTAGATTTTCAAAAAGATTTAATGCTGATATACGTTTCATGCGAAAACCCCGAAACAAATTATTGACTACTCGCATTGAAAGCTGAGGTCCTTGTTTCTGCATGGTTCAGATTATTTGTAATAGCAGGTTTGTGTGGAACGCAGTTTACATGGGTTGCGTCCAAAAATGGCTATTTAGATATTCGAGAGCGAAATGGCCAACCATCGCTTTCTTAACATTCCAGCTTTTAAAAGTGCAGCCTAAGTATTGAATGCTTTTAGCTTCAAAGGTGCGCTAAGTGCAATGAGCGGCCCACACGAGTAAATTATTTTTGTAGGAAATTTTAATATTTTTATAGGAAATCTTTTTATAGGAAATTTTAATTATTTTTATAGGAAAACGAGTAAATTATTTTTATAGGAACTCGATTTCACGTAACACTACGCATCCTCAGTCGTAAAATCTTATTCATGTGTAATCTCCTTCCATAAGTTTTCTTTTGTTCCCTTATGAAAGTTATGTTTCCCTATTAGTACCTTCAGTGCCCATGTTTACTTTTTCGTAACAACTGAAAAACCCTTGCATAAAAATATGCAAAAATACTACAGACCACACAGAATTTATTTGAAACTGACGAAAAACCACAGCCAAGCGGCCAGAGAAGATATCCTTTTGTTATGCGAAATTGTAGCATCCAAACGTGTGTTACATTCTGGAAACGGTCACATGCAAAATCGACATCATGTTATCTGCGACTTAACACATGGAAGTGAATAATAATTTGGCAAGATCATGATCATAAAATAATAATTTGGCAAGATCATGGTTATTTGGCAGCGTCCACTGATTATGCGAACTGAATTTTTCAGCAGTTATCACTGATGTTGAAAAGAACGAAATTATTGTGAAACAAGAAACATAGTGATTGTGTACGCACAACGTGGGTTTCACAGTGGAAAAAAACATGTGTATTTGGCAAAGTATTTTGTTTTGCTCAACGACAGAGCGTTGAACGAGTAGCAGAAAACAAAAATGACGCTCCTGCGGTGTCTCGTTTCGTGAAAGTGCAAATGTCTTCAACGAAAATAGTTTCACACAGGAGACAGATATTTTTAGTGAATAGGGAAAATTACTAATTTGCGATTGGAGTGCTAGGGAATGTGACAAATTACGTCCGATGTCTAGCAGTATACCTTTTACAACCCAAAGTAACGCAGATGCTTCGAAATGTTCAACGTGAAGAAACAGGGGGGCAAAGAAAAGATATTGGTGAGTGATTTCAAGAATTTTTTGCAGGATAAATATCAAAAGTACAACGTTATCGGCAAAGATTGCAAAGCAAAGTGCGCAAAAACTTGAAAGTTAGTGCAAAACTTTGAAATCGTTACAATTTCAACTTTTGCAAATGCATTTGTTCTGCCTATTGTTGGATTTATTGTAAACACTTGATGCTTGATGTCCAGTGTTGTTTTGATACACTATGCTAATTAACATGACAGGATGATTCAACGTGCTTAACGAATGGAACTATAGACTAGCATCGTTGCAAGTAGCTTCGTTGCGGAGGGCAGCCCAGCGCGACCGTTGAATTGTAACAGTATATCAAAAACATTTCGATTTGGGCAAAACACTTACCGCAACATCTGATTGTGCTACTTTTAAAAAACAACAATGGATATCTGCAATCGCAAAGATAATGTTGCTCACGATTGACATAGCTCAGTCAAACTTGCCTGTTTATTCAACGTTGCTGTGAGCCTGCAATGTGCACATCACTTTTGTTCAGCGAAAACCTTGTTTTTTCACGGGTGCAAAATTTGTTGCTGCGCTTATTACTGTTGCAAGCACCTACGAAAAATGGAAATGAAAACAGACAACGCTATTGTCTTGAGGTGGAGTAATAATGTTGCAATTCACGGTTCTCAAAGAGGATATATTTTTCATAAGACTAAAGTCGTTATAAGTTTTGTCAGTACAGTCCGAGTCACGAAGCTCAAAGCAAAGACCACTGCGACCCCGCTTACAAAGACAGCTTTTGCCCAAATATATTGCAATGTGAAGACACGCTGTGATGCCCATAAGAAAAAGAACGCGTGATGTAGCAGAAAGTTGACATTTCATTACCACGGTAAGTTGCAAGAAATTTTTCGTGCTGGTTTCAACGAAATTAAATACGACTACGCGGATTTCCAACACCATTTCTATCTAACGTGTTGTAGTAACAGACGTGAAAGCACTTTGCAAAAAGTAAATGACCCTTCACAAAGAATCACAAGTTTGCTTTATATTATATACACAGCCAAATATATTGAATTCGATCCAAGCTTCCTCAAACAAATCACCCAAAATCAACGCAAAACAGTGAGAAGATCAGTTACTATCAATGTGTGCGGACGGAAGAGCGCTTGCGAACTTTTTCCTTTGGCCACCAATCACGACAATGTAGCGACTAGCGGTAGCGGTGAAGTGGTGATATCTCGCCACCCCATTCGTTAGCTTTTTCAACAGAAGGGTGGCGCTAGTGCTACTGGAAAATTAGCTCGTTGCTACCCAGCTCTGCCTGCAGATACACGAGTACAGGCAACAGTATAACGCACTGCAGCAAAAGCATAAGTTGGGAAATAGCGTACGCTCACGCCGAGCAAACGAACATAACATGTTGTGCTTCGGCTGTTTCTCCTGTGGCAACTAACCATTTTGTAACTACACGTATTGTGTGCGTATAAGCTTTACGTTATCTCGAGGCATGATATATAGGATGGTACATCAGGAGATGAGAAGCGAAAGAAAAAAGGCCGGCGATCACATTATTTCAAGTCAAAAAAACTCACTACCTCAGCAAAATTGACGAAAACTGTATTTTTTATAGAAAAATTACTTCGCATAAACAGCCCAAAAATTCGCAAGCACCTTAATTGAACTAGCTCAAAAAATGCAACCCCCGACAGCAAAACATTTGCCGCAACAAAACAAAAACATGAATCCAGTTATGCGGAAAAACCACCTAACTGGCAATACTGGTTGGGTTAGACCAGGGTTTCCAAATCTTTCTCTTACCATGTATCCCATCAGCATTCAGTCAGGTGACCATGTACCGCTTCAGCATTGCGACAGATGAACATGCACCCCTAATATTTCTCATGACAAAATATTTTATCATGATTGGTCATAGATAGATTAAACAATAAACATATATAAAATGATTTTTGAATATAATAACCACTGATATTCACTGTTATACGTATAAATATTTGGAAAGAAACCTAAATATGTTTTTCTCTTCTACTGCTAACCTTAAATGTACCCCTTCAGATAGGCAAATGTACCCCTAGGTTGGGAACCTCTGGGTTAGACTATAGAACAACTTGCTGAAGATGTGTCACTTTGCCCACTTTGCGGAACAGGGCTTCCTTCTGGAAACGTCGCTCTTTTAGTCTTCTTTTGTTTGGTAAAGTGCCAATGACATCTAGGTCCAATATTCAGCACGCTGTTGGCAAAGATGTTAAAGTACAGTTCGATCAAGGAGAATTATGAAAGTGAGACGATCAAGTAACATACAATCAATCCTCGAAACCAGCAAACAAACAAGGCAAGTTAGCATACCTCTCACGGCAGAAACAACTCCTCAAGGATTACCTTGGCAACTATAATAAATCCACGCTACTCGTAAGAACCAAAACAGGCCCGCACACCTCCGCGGAAAAATTTAAGTTTATCTTACTTTACATACAGTGGTGCTTTTGACAGCGCTTTATGACTGAAGTGGTCTTGTAACGTCACGACTGAGTTTTGTACAATGTCTGGTATCATTTGAATAGGTTTGTGGTTGCGTTCTGGTTGTGTTTTTGCAGCTCTTCTGTATACAGTGGTCCTGGTTAAAAGACTACAGTACCAATTTAGAAGGTCTTGGTATGACCCACGGCGGCGTTAGCTCAGTGACAAAATTAAATCTCTAAACACGTTCGGTGGCGAGCAAACAGGGGAGAAATGAACGTGGTTGCCTTAAGTTGCATTCCAGCAGGACACGCTGAAAATGCTACTGCCAAGCATTACGCAATCATTACAGACATTTGCACCATAATGATCTTGTGCACTATTGATATGTGGTTATACATTCGTGAATGAGCTGAGTTTGTTTGGCGCCAATTGCGAATTTCAATTACGAGAAAGAAACCATAGCAATTGCAAATGCGCCAGGCACAGAAAAATGTATCTTTCTTGATTTTCAGCGCAAGAACTCTGACGACGGCATGGTCGTTAATAGTAATGGATCACTGCATATCTTCCCACCATCAAATGCAGTAGATGCAATGCAAACCTTTCCTCCTTACATGTGCTGGTAGCAAAGTCTGCTCGTTGTAACAAAACGTTGCTGTGCAATTCATTCTGCCAGCTGAACGCTCAATAGCGTCTCATAATGATTATTGCGTGCATCAGTAAGCTTGAAAAGATCAGGATAAAAATAGATAAAAGTACAGTATCATTTTTGCAGAATGTTTGTGAGAACTGTTTCCTACTGATGTCTCATAAGTCCCATAACCAATAAGCGGCATGCAGAGTGAGATCTTGCTGTAAAATGCTTGAACCGTTAAATCACATTTTGGCACGGATATTTCAGCATGAAACAAGATTTTTCTCTGTAAAGCCGACACCTGTCTTGCTCATTGCAAAACCTGCAGAACTGCAATGTCCAAAGTACTGGTTAAAAAAGACAAAACCGGCGAAAACATTCTTGAATTTTTGTTACTAAAATTATGGAATTTTCCAGACGGAATCAAAGCAATATCTTTCAAATGATCACTTTCATGGAGTTTTTCTTGCAGTGGGAAATTTACAATTAGGGATGCAATTAGAGACATAGGCTATATCTCCGAATGACGATCACGTTTTTTTGAAACGATTCCCAATTTCAACCATTGCACATCGTATTTTAGTTCTCTCACGCTTTTTCACAAAGCGTAATTTGATGTCTGAATGTTATAGCAAACCTGACGCCATTTTTACCGCCCATTTCAGAACAAATGCTCCAGTATAAATCGGTTTGAATGAATGCTGTGCATCTTTTTCGACTTAAAAACAATTCTGTTTCATATTACACTGAACGCTCCTATATTCTGTTAGAAAACGCCGTTTAAAAATGCCAGTGAAAAATCACAGTTTGCAAAAGCGTCAAATTGACTGAGTTTCCAAATTGAATTTTCTGTCTTCAACCACATGCCAACGCTTTTGTTTATCATGATTTTCCCAATTTCAAACAACCTAAAATTGCCGTGGACAGTATTATTAAAATCGGGGTCCGTGAATTTGATGTAAAGAGTTAATAGGGTTTGTTCTGACATTTGGAAATGGTTAACACACTTTGCATACAATTCGATTGCTACTGCAATGAATGAATCCCAATCAGAATGTTTATTGCAACGTTCCTTCTTGAGAGATCCTTAACCCTGCTCAGGTAACCTCCGCCCAATTTGGGCAAACGGTTCTTCTACTTAAATTAAAAATTAGTTAACGTTCACGTAGAAAGCTGGTTCTATCAGTACCTGCATTTTTGAGACGCTCTTTCGGACAGTCCTATCGAAATCTGCACAAGCTTTGTAGTTTTCAATGGGGAACAAAAATTTGCCCAAATTGACCCATGGATACCTGAGGTGTAACAAAATTCCTTCACAAAGATCCTTCCTAAGGTAACCTTGACCAATTTGGGCAAAAGGAGTTAGTGCATGTACAGTAGATTCACTAGTACGCCACACCAGCAACCTTTGACCGACGCCAGCACGGGAGCAGATCACACGAGTGCAAGCCCTGACGACACAAATCAGTTTGGCGCGAATGGCTCCTGCTCAGCTCAAGGTTTTCATTGAGAAACTGGCCTTGTCCGCAAGAGGAAAGAAATTGGAACCAGGAAAGGGCCTACACCGTGTGCACTTTTGGTGAAAGGTCAAAGCATTCTATTGAGGACATGAACTTTGAGACCAGACAACGCTGTGAAAACCAGCCCACCATCAAAACAGAACAAAACGAGGTTCACGTGTCAACTGCCAACGATGGGGATTTATTGTCTGCATTGATCACTTTCAAGTTTTCTGCAAAGATTACTCACACCCCTGTAATACTAACCTCGGGTGATTTCCACTCAGACAGGAGTGGTGGCCACGTGGTCCCTAGGTGAAAATCACCCGACATTATGGTTAGTGTGAGTTCTGGTGAAACTCACTCCACGTTATGGTTAGTGTGAGTTCAAGTGAAAATCACCTTACGTTGTGGTTAGAGTGAGTTTTTGTTGCCCTGTTGATGCCTTGACATTGTACAAACTGACAAAACTCCATCAATTTATAGTTTTCATATTTTAATTTGGGGGGCTTAATGCATTGTTTGAGTGGGCATAGCCCACCAAATCCCCCGTGTGGCGATGGGACTGGGCGTATGTGAGACATGAAAGTCAATGGCAGTGCCCCCACAATTTAATTGCCCAACAATTGTCGTAAAGCATTTGCCCATTTTGGGTAAGTTAACCTTATGTGCCTGATTTTCGTAAAAAAATTGCCTATTTTGTGCAATAGAACCACAAGCTTGAAATAAGATTCTGTTTAAACCTTAAACAGACCACCAATGACGTCTACGGGCGGAATTTTTTATTTTTGTTTACGTTTTCGTTCATTTGTTAAGAGCACTTCCCACATTTCTGTTGGGAAATTTGCTTTTGTTCTTCATCATATAAAAAATTTTCCAAAATCAACACGTTGTTTTTTTTCCGATTGGATGAGCTTGAGAAGACTTGCCAAGTTTTACAAAAACCCGCAAGCGCGTCTAAACCTGTCAGTCAGTACAGTATAACCGAATAAACAACATCTGCCCATTTTGGGCAAAAACAACCACGGTTTTGTGTTTAGAGGTTACCTGAGCAGGGTTAACATTTAATTAGGATATACAAGGGATCCCTGATCCACACATTTTCAAGAAACGCTGTACCAGACGATTCCTCTTCAATAAACAAGAAATGAAAATGAAACTAATGTGTACAGAGGAGCATGTGTAGGTTATGCTTGGTAGTATGAATGTGGTTTTGAAATCAGGACAGCGTACCGGTACCAAGAACGCCGTCCTAACGCTTTTCACCTGCGTTGCCTTCGTTCTATCATGGGGTTGTTCGGGAAAGACCGACGGACCGTGTATCCAATACCTCGGTCCTGCAAGCGACGGGTTCCTACGACCTCAAAACCGTCATCAGCCATCGACGTCTACGATTGGCTGGTTGTGTGTGCCAGATGGATGACAACTGCGCCTGCCAAAGCAAGTAATGTATAGCAAACTACCCAATCCTCCCCGACTAACAGGGCGTCGAAACCAGGGTTTCCGGGACGTGTTTCCGAAGCGTGACTTAAACGCATTGTGCTTGACGGATACGTCATGGGACAAACCGGCATACAACAAAAGAGAGTGGAAGTCAGCCACTGAAACCGGAAAACAAACATCCAAAAAATCATTGTTGGAGGATTTTGAGGGCCAGCAGACCTATCGTTGCACACGACGGGATAGGCTATGATTGATTGATTATGAACAAGCAACAAGCGTATGCCAGTTTTGTTTTGATCTGAACAATTTTAAACAAAAACAGCTGGTATGATGTCGGAGTGATTGGTGTTTCAATACGAAACCGTCGTTGCACAGCTCCTTTTTCTTTTTGTTTCTTCCGAAACTTCCTCCCTGTATTGTTGCATTGCTTCAACAAGACTGCACTTCTTTTCAGTGCGTCACAGTACCAGGTCGAGCGAGGTGAAGAAATTATCACATATGACATTGTAACCTTTCTGGGAAATCTGGCTCATTAGCTTCATAATAAGATCAGCATGTACGCTCACGTCTGAACTCCGCAAGTCATCTTTTCCTACATGTGGAAACCCGTCAAAAAATATGTGCTTTCGACATCAATGCCAGTCAGAACTTGGGTGAATTTTTAACGTTCCTAACATGGCAACAACTGCTCATCCACTCTAATGTTGTGCTTGCTGAGGAAAAAACACGTTTTGGAAGTTTTTATAGTGAAAAAGTTTTCTACGCCTTTCCGTCTTCGGATCAAAGCGGATATATCTCATTACTTCCAAGAATCTGATGTTACTGGTCATAGCTTGTGAGAACATTGCACATACCCATGATTTACCCAATGAATTCTTCACACGGAGATTCCATCCTCCTACCACGCCACGAGCAACCACTAAAGCTATGAATTTTTTCAGTTCAAAAAGAGTATCCAAGCATTGGTCGACAATTTGTCTTGAATCCACCCCAACAGTGCATTCTTCACAGCATAGGCTCAAAAAATATTCCGAACAATGTAGGCGGACTGCCAGAAAGAGTACGGCTAGTTGAATACCAGGAAGGACCAGGATGAAATCGCAGAACACTGTATGTATGCAATCGGCCTGAGTTGCAGATGACATACTGACCTTTTTTTTCCTCGATCCAATTCCGCTATCCATTATTCGGGGCGACTGGTGATTCGTAGTAGAACTAAAATATCCAATGGCGTACTATAAAATGTTGCAGCAGACTTTTGCTTTTGCTCTGACAGCATCGTCAATACTGATAAATATAGTGCAGTGGCCAAGATGTGAAAATGGTAAGCTTTGACGCCATAGAAACGGTACAGTCGATAAAAGTTGCAAACGTACGGAGGCGTGGACGCTGAATCGGTGTTGATTGGGTGGATGTGTCGATTGATTTTGGCATTGGCATCGCCATACCTCAATATTTGCATATATTTCCGCATCTACGTCAATTGACGCATGCCGTCCTTTCAGGTAGTACACACTTCAGTTTTTTTAATAAAATCAAAAAAGTTGAAGTTCATAGGATACGAATCTGAAGCGAAAATAGAAAAACTCAGTTTCATGGCTGCACTATTTACCCCTTCAAATTCATTTACCCGTAATTTGTGTATCTCAAAAATGCCTCAATTGACGCGTCTCGTCCTTCTAGTGCTAAGTCTTTTTTCGTACTTGCTTTTTTTTACCACCACGTCACTGTGTACAAAGAGCAAACTTCAAAAGATTGAAAAATTGAACCTATTCATAAACAAAAACCAATCGCAAAAATGCAAGTTGGCTATGAGACACAGAATTTCATGTTGGGGAATATTTTAAGTTTGACTAGATGAAAAACTATAAACTCAATATTAGCTACAGACACTTTCAACGAATCTGCAGAGTAAACTTGATTATTTTGCTTGAGTTTCATATACACATAATACTCTTTACAAAAGCAATGTATCCAAGTTCTCTTTCTTTTCCTTACAAACCAAAGGATTCACTAAGAAAGCTTCTTGCGCAAACCCTAAACAGCTGTTACGCTGTTTCCTGTTCGCTAGTTGAAACAGCTTGATGGGCTGCTGAGGATAGAGTAAATTCGATCACCACTCTATACTTGCAAACAGACATGCAGACTAATAGTTTTGAAGGAATTTGTATTTTGCGCTGAATACAGGGAAAGATCATTGCATCGTTGTTAAAATTTTGTCTTGCTGAATCCCTCCAGCAGTTTTAAATGCTCATGGAACTTTTTTATTACTAGCTATTTGCATCTGCAGACAATGATCCAAAAATGGAAAAAATGTCTTTCAGCAGGCTTGTGACGATTTTATCGTAGTCAGCTTGATTTCAACAAAACAGCACGTTTAGCGGCAACGTAGGTTAAATTGTCTCGTTTTAAACGGGGTAAGGTAAATTTTTTGCTGGCAATGAAGTAGGTGGTGTTGAATTCAATTAGGCCTAATATAACCCCAGTTGGAGCTCTACGCCTAACTTGAAAATTTGTAAAGCGTTGTTTTGCAGTCGTTTAAAAAGTGTTTGTGTGCAAGCATACTAACATTGTTCGCTTTTTTCGCCGAAAGTTTCTTTACGTCTTGCACTGTTCGGAGCTTCGGTATTGATTAATATTAGACTAAATTTCATGAAACGCAAGAATTTTTCGTAGGACGAAAGGAGCAATCACGAATTCCACCAATCCCACCTTCTTACTGGTTTATATCGTGTGGTTTCACGTTGATTTAGATCCCAGAATTACACCACCACGATCACGATCAGCAAATTTGTCAGGAAGTTTCGGGAAAAACAATTAACAATTATATATATTTACTATGCAATGGAATAGAGTGAACTATAGCAAGGTATTACTATCATCATTATTTTCTTTTTCATTATTATTGCTATGAACGGCATGAACTTGTGCTGCATGTTGAGTACTTCAGGGTGTGCACTGACTGGTGTCCCTTTTTCAAGAAAAAAGTATACCTGAATAAATTGATTAGTTTGGTTCCATAACCTTTCCTAATAATTACTGGTCTAAACAGGCAGTTGATGTTCAAATGTTGCCACGTGGTCGTGGAAACAACTTATGAAACAGGTTTTTCACTAGGGTTATTAATTTCCATTCGTTTTATTGAGTACGAATAGGCTTACTACAAAGAAATAAACGTTATCAATCATTTAGGTATATGCACGGCAAGCTCAAAACCACTACATATTGTATGAAGTACAACCTACAGTCTATTCACTTCACATCAAACAAAAACATTGCACTATAAACCGAGTAAAGTGACAGCGCTTATTGCACATTCTTCCGTAGTCACAATATCGACACAGGAAAACCATGAAATAACCCACTATTTCACAAGTTGAGTACAAGCTGTTTTAGCAGTGAAAAGCGTCTTCAAAATTTCACAACTTGTTGTGTAGAAATAGTGTCTTGATGTGGAAACTGCTTTTCCCAATGCCTGTTTTAAAAGTTAACACCCTTTCCGTCAACACATTGTGCACTCATTCAAACCAATGCGATCCTCTTTCAACAAAAAGTGACATGTAATATATGTATAGGTAATTATGAACTGCTTAACATACATATATATATTTGATAGTAAATCCATTCGCAGTTCCTGGAGTGAATCCGAAAGCTTTCTTTCTAAGGTTTTATTTAAGGTTCGAGGTTCATTTCTCTTCTCAAACTGTACCTACCATCTGACGGTCAGTTTGGATCCCCGTATCAAAGAAAATAAATAATAAGTAGAACCATGCAACAAAAAACGCATTGAACTTTGAAGACAAACGAGTTTTGCAAACATTACTGTGCTAGACTTTATCTGGTAAAGACGTTGGGATCGTTCAAATGTGTACCACTTGTAAACGACGACCTGTGAACTTTACCAAAAGTTCTTTGAGAGAGTGGTTGCCCTGAACAGTTCGCCACAGTCTAAAAGTTGCTTGCAGTGTTATTTGACCAGCATCTTGTTGAGAAAGATGATATACTGGACAGTACGATGCAGAACTTCCACTTTTGTCATTTTTTCACCTCCAGCTGGAAGCAAATGCCTGAGACGAGTGAACGCTCGCTCTACCGCCATCGCGTGTTGTCGTTTCCTGAACAGAATAGATCGTATAGCACAGGTTTTACGGTATTTATCAAAACGCCCAACTGAACTATGAATACAAGTAGGTTGTGCTTGTATTTTTAGCAAATTGGAAATCCCGTTCTCACCTTCTTGCTGAGCAAGCCTTGCTATGCTTTTGCAGCACAGTCTCTCTTCTGGAACACGGAAATCGACGTACGCTCATCGCAAGTTATCTGCCGATCAAGCAATAAAATACATTGCGTAGTGGATAAATTTTACTGGCATAGACCTAGACCCGCTTAAAGACAATCTCTATCCTTTTCCCGACAGGTATAACCTTTAATGACTGAAATGATTGAAAGCTTTTGAATTTTATGCAATATTTTAGTTTGTGAAATTCTGTTTGAATAAACAAACCATGAGGAAATGCCTCACAGCAACAAACTTCAAAAGATTGAAGTAAAACATCTGCTTTTGATATCTTTCTCTAATCTTTAGCTCTGACTGCAAGACAATTCCTTTAAATGTTTGTTTCTTGACGTCACAAAATAGAGACGAATCAGTGTGAATTCGTCTTCTTATAAACAGGGGTTTCGAAAAAGCTAAAAATCCGCCTTTGAACAAAAGTAAATATCCTAAAGAAAATATCCTTTACGCAAAACCACGAAAGCAGCTATCCTTTTGAACTACAAGGCGTTTGACTTGAAAAACATACGTTACGATATGACCAACATTTTTGTGAAAAATGCATATGCGGACCCAATGATATATGCAATGTATCTTCTCTGTCTAATCGGAAAGTCAGAGCGATCAGATAAAAATGAAGAGGACAGCTTCATGACATAAAACAACCGCGATTAGTTGGCAGCATCAGTGTTTCGTAAAAAAGTGTTCTTAAGCCTACAGTCATTTACTTTGATGTAGACAAATTTTCCCCTATATTGAGACAGAGTTTTGAGCAGTGCGGATAATCGTATATTCACCAATGAAGTGGGTGTTTTGATTTACATACGTGAGAGTATTGACTATCATATATGCAAATCACTATATAATCCGAATTTTAAATATTTTAAAGCGCATTTTCAATGCAAGCTGAAGATTAGGTACAATGTAGATAAGGGATAATGCTATGTAAAATTACAAGTGAATATGTCAAAATTAAAACCAAAGCATTCCTACATTGAGTGATTTTGTTGCATCTAGTAACAGTAGTGGTTGCCAGGTTTTGAGAGTTTTATTGAAAATATGCTAAGTTTCTAATTTATCCTGATTTCACTTACTTTCCTAAGAGAATTCTAAAACGTAAATTGTACGCAAAAAAGGACGTATACACTTGTTTTGATCTTCGAAAGTGAAAATATCTTGATTGCCGCTTGCAACCAAACCCAGAAGAAACCCGCTGCTTGTTTTCTAACGGTTTTCACAAAGCAAAGTTAAGAGAAAAACTTAAGTGTAGAATAAATACAAGTTACCTTCACTTCTTGCTTGGCTCCTTTTACAATTCAATGGAACTTGTTTACGCTCCTTTGCCTTGGAATTGTGACAGCTAATTGTTATATTACTCCCTATTTCAATATTTATGTGCTCTCATAGATCTCCATACAAAGTATGAAAACACACTCGTGCATATGAAGCAAACGTGTGATTCTGCATAAAAACAGGAATAATGATCTGAAAAAAAAAGGAATAATTGTTATAGCATGGCATGATAATAGCATTGCCTGGTATGGATTTGCATAGAGCCAGTCGTGAGAAGATTAATAGTGCTAGCTGAAAATTGTACGATGTTTTGTGGTATCAAACATTTCTGAGTAGTTTGCTCTTATTTTGTTGATCGTCACACAAATTTATTGGTTCAATCGACAAAATACGTATCCAAATAATTTCAATTTTTCAAAAATTGTTTCAGGTCTCTGATTCATCTCTTTCTCATGAAATGAAGTGTTTACAAACATGCCATCCAGGTTGTTATAGCATTTTTTAAAGATTTAACAAAAAATGTAGAACGTCGGTACTAAGCATTTTGGCCAACAAGACTATTAACATGTCAACAATTTGTGCTTCGTTTCTTCTCAAACACTTGTACTTGCGAAGGTTTTTTGACCTGTCATTTAATCTACTTCCTTTTTGAATTTCTGTTTCGGATAGACCTTACGACTTGCAGTCTGCAGACCAGATTAACTAAAAGATCCAAAGATCCGACCACCTGCAATACAGACTGTAAAATGAAAAGTCTACTTGTCGCACAACGCAACCAAAAGAGGCAGCGCGGCATGTCAGAGCCGTAGCCAATATTGAAACTGGAAAAATGCAGCCCTAAAGAAGGCCTTTCACGTAAGCGATCGAACTTCTATAAATTATGAATCAGCGCCTGCGCTGCAAACGCTTTTTTGTGGATATTAGCACGAAGAAAATGCTGAAATCGAAAGATTTTTTCCTCGTGTTTTTTCGTTGGATTTTTGAAAGGCAATCGGACAAAAGCTGTTTTTTGTATTCTGTAATTGCTTTACGAAATAAAAATGTAAGTTACTAAAAAATATAAATGCACAATGCACACAACAAAAATCTTATTAGTCTAAATCAGTGGTTCTCAACCAGGAATCTGCAAACCGTTTTCTATAGGGAGCCGCGAAGTCTGTTTGTATGACGTTTGGTAGAACATTGTGCAAGACTTTCATTGTATACCGTTGGATACATCTTTATTTACCCTTCACTGGTCAAAAAGGTGTATCAAACACAATAGTTTGGCGGCAATTGAGAAAACCTATCAGTACCCATATTGTTAATGTCATAAGACGATTGTCAGAGTTACAAAATCTACAGTTCCAAACTGTTGCATGCGTAAACTAGCATCTGGCAGCACAACTTGTTTCAATTTATTAAATTTTTGCTTTCAATCTTAGAACCAGTTTGTTTTATGAAAACTAATAGTTTGTCAATCAAACAAAGAGCAATATTTGTTGCAGTTGTGTTTAGAACTATTTTCCTTGCAACGAATATACAGCTTTTACATAAATTTGTCTAATACGAAAATATTCTGCGTACCTCTCTCATTTGTGTCCATATACCTTTGAGAAGTTAGATTTGCTACCCTAGTGGACTTCAAATCAAAGCATGGAAACAAAGTGAAAATGCCAACACGAATTGCCAGATTTGCCACTGAGTTGCAAAACCAGACAAGAAATCGCTTTGAACTAAATGACCTTGCTTTTACAAACCACTCACGTGAAGGTTTTTGAATAAGAAAAATAATTTTTGCAGTTTAAGGATAGTTGTTGTGTTCCATGACCATCTGATATAACACACATTGCCGCATTTTTTAATAAGCAATGACCAATCACGGTTTTGAATTACCCAAAAAAGCTGACAAAACTATGGTAATTACTTGCGGGACAGTGCAAGAGGTCTACTATAACAAAAATGTTGATAACTACTGGACTATATTGATACCGCAGTTAGAAACAACTGTGTGCAGAGCGCATTTTCTTTTACCGTGCACGCATTTCTTGACTGTTGTTGCTTGGGCACGACCACAAACATTGTCGGGATTTAGAATTATTTGCCTGTCTTTTGAAGCGTGACTAGCAAATGCTTTTCATCTGTTCACAAAATTTAGCCCACGGTGAACAGATAAGAATTTTCGTTTAAATGGATTTATGTTTAACTGAATAAAATAGGATATCAACCCTTTCTAAAGTGACAAGCAGTTTATCGATATTCAACCGTCACAATTTTTGAAACAACTTTTGACCAACATTTGTCATTCAACTTTTCTTACATTAGCCATTCAAATTACTTGTGGTACTGGAAAATGCAATTTTAGCTGATTTTGACATTTTTCTGTTGAACAAATCCGTCTACGCACCGAGCGTGTACTAAGATTAGACTATACTTTAACATCACAAGAAGACACCTCAAACTTTTAAGAGAAAGTTTTTTTGAAGAAATCCCTACTTTGTTTCATTCGGACGTAACAAACTCATGAAATGAAAACAAGAATATTTTAATATTTTTATCTGAGAAGATTTGGATGAAACAACGATGGATCAATTTTTTCCTCTTCTCAGAAACCTATCGATTTCACAGGTTGGGGCTGATCTTTAACCTGAATCTAGTATGCTAGTAGTGTTCCAGGGGGTATTCTGTTATTCCGAGTCCTGGATGAAACGAAAACGGCACCAGAAGCTGAATCTGCTGCCGGTTAATGTGATTACTATTTGAACGGCTGCGAGTATTTTTTGCGAGGCCCGATGTTTTTCGCGCGACATCTGCCTGACGATGATTGGATTCGAGAACGCCACATTTCGTGAAGCCTGGCTCTGGCGAACATAAGGTGTGCGCAGAGTGGTATGGATTTTCGATACCGCAGTGATCAATTTCTCCAGGTCAGGCAAAGCGCAGACCAAGGTTTTCACGCTGTGACAAACCACCTGCAAGTGCAATAAATTCTTCCGCAATTAAAAAGCCCACAGACCGCAAAACGAAATTAAGAAAAGCATACAGCATGCCCCTAAAAATTTATCCCAGATGAACTCGTGGGCGCCTCATGTGCTTCCTTCACTCCTTGCGCTCTAGTCATGTCCTCAGTAAGCAGCGATACTATCACCGAAAAAGTTGCGCGTCTAACACCAGCCACTGTAAAGCTCATACACTTGATACAATACCTTTATATCAAAGGAACTTTGCGCCAACAGATGAAAATGTGACTGAAAAAGCATTGGCACGTTTTCATGCAGTTACAGATGTATCATAAACAACCCAAAAATAAATACTTCACATGAATCGAAACAGCACCTATCTACAATATAGCCGATGCACTCGATTTATATTACCGTGCTTTTATTTTTTTCATAAGTTTTTTATTTGGTAACTGTCAGGGTCCAGACATAGCCATTCATTCGCTCACGCGAGACTAAACATATCATCGCTATTTTATGGAAGGACGGCAGGACAAGTTAGACTTGTCTCTAAAACATAACATTTTTTAATTTTTGATGATTATGGTATCTAAGCGATAGTTCCATGATTAGCTTTGCATATGCTGCGCAACTGCACGTGGCAATTCCCTTCTGGAAAAGATGCTCACAGTACGCTAACTAACCAAAGAGGTTTCACAACCTCTTGGTTTTACGGCTTTTGAACACTTTGTTCTTCACGCACTAGTAGAGGATGTCTTTATTAGCAGTGAAGATACGCATCAATTCACCACATTTGTCCGTTTTCCTCTTCTTCAGAACATTTGAAATGAATTCATTTCTAACCCGCCAATATTCATTTCTAACCCGCCAATCGGTTTGATGCATTCATAAAAGGTGAAATTATTATCGTGAAAATGTATTTAGCTTTTCAAACCAGACGCTTCTTTCATCATTGCAGATGCTGCACCTTGCAAAAATCACAACTTTTGACCTAAATTCAAACTGGGGTTTTCACATCTCTCTATGACATGTTACGTATGCGTTTGTCCTTATTTAAACAAATAGACCATACAGAAAGTTGTGTTTCACCTGCTTTGCGGAAAGTTTTCAAAAATATGTAAGAAGTCAATCCTTGCAAACAAATTCTGTGAAGACCCAGATTAACCCAATGGCGCATTTCTACCACGCCCAATTTCATTTATACGAATCGGAAATAATTCATTGACTTCATTAGGTTTATGAAGTTAAAATCGTGTAATTCTACAAAATTGCAACAAGTAAACCGCATGCATGCAGAGGCATACTTTTCCAATTTGATAATTGCTTTGACTTGTGTTTTCTGTTGAGACTTCGCCGACCACTCACTAAAAATACCTCAATACAGTGTAAACATTGCTGTGCATACTAGAGAATTTAGATGACAACACCATCCTTGCGGAGATAACAAAAACTGAAATCTTCAGAACTGCATCCTGCTTATCTCAGTGCAATATAAGGTACGTCCTAAACTAACAGGAATGTTTTCGTGAAATCGACAGAAGCGTTGCATTCCCTAGGCTCATGCGTTGCCCGCAAATGTGACTGAAGAGCACGCCGAAGGCACGGCCCACCATTGCCATTATCAGGTTCAAATGCCGACAGCACTGAGCCATCACAGAAACACACAACACGAAACAGAGCCCCCTTACAACATGTTGCAAACTTCGCACGCTTGTTTCTGTGACTCTCGTGGACGTTTCGACCAGAACTGAACCTGCCGTGAAACCTGGCACGTCTGGCAATATTTCCAGGGCTCGGCCCGGCAGCGCTCTGGCCATTGTCTCGATCGGAGTCCTGCTCTCTTAGAGATGCCTCGAAGCCTCATCTCGGAGTTCTGCCTTTCGTCTGTGACGTCACAGAGCCTGTGCTCGCCACTGGTTGCCGCCCTTATCACCTCCGCGCATTGGAAAGCAGGCAAATAAAGACTTCGGGGCCAGAGCACCGGCACGAGCGCAGGCCAGGCAACGCCGGCATCTGGCGTTTTTATGAACGTACGAAATCAATAGGGAAACATCTGCCGAACGTGCCCAAACTCATTTGGCGCTGAGCTCAGCGCAACCACACAAATCAACACACTCTCAACTCTAATTCTGCCAGGTGCACTAAAGGCCAGAACAAAGCAGCAAGTGGGCAATCAGCTTAATCACTCGAGAACGACGGGCTTGCTTGCTATCAACAGCACGAACGTAGCTGCTGCTGAATCTTTCTACGGATTTGTTAAATGTTTCCTTCAAAACTCTTGGTGTTTATGTACTGAAAATATTGCAACGTTTAAGTTTCTATAGCTTTGCCGATTCCCACTGGAACAGAGACAAATTCAAGAAAATTGTTGCGATTCACATCAACATTTTGATTATTCTCCGTAGACACAAACGATTCAAAAACGAAAATCTCCAGAAAACGAAATGTTACTGCATTTTTCAGAAGCTTTTACTTTTTGTGTTTCAACTCGTATCTTTTTAAAGAACAGTTACGTTGAGAAAGCTGTTCGAGGTACACCAGTAAACGAAAAACACAAAATTTAATTCTTTCATTCTTCCGTGAAACGAAAGATGTACATACTAATCCAATCATTTTTTGAAATGGCGTTGTTCTTATAAACTGCCGGTGCTTGGGTCATGGTACACCTAGAAAAATAATTTCCCTAAAAGAGTCATATCGTTGATATTCAGCTGTTTTCGTTTCAACTGAAATAAGCAAAGACACATACTTGTAACACAAAATTCATAAGAAGAAATAGATTTACATTTAGAACTTGTAACAAGAATTATGCTACGTTTTTTTTCAGAATTACAGTTAATTTGTTTAGTTTTTACAGTTTCGTTAAAAACATTTGTTGTAAGGATAAATTTTCACTCTGCTTTGATTCTATTAAGTTTCTCAATTATCAATTTCTAAAAAATAGACGTTCCGCTAGGAATACTGTAACTACTGATTAATCAGCACAATGCTAACATAGATTAATGCAAATAACCTTGAAACGTATAACAGTGTAGTTTGCAAATCCAGGAAAAATGAATTTGAAACAGTCTCAATAATGCTTTTCGTTGACTGAACGCGTTTAATTCTCGCGTTTTGGTAGAATTTTAAGGTTCAAACTTTATCATCATAATGAAGGTCGTTAAAAACCTTTGCGAGAGGATTGTATTTAATTAAGCTCCAATATGCGCACCACATATTAGCGAGAATTAGTCCCTACAAAAATTCTTTGTGAGGGGGAATTTCGGAGAAAAACAACTTCAGGGTTGCATAACTGAGCAAGTGATGATTTTTACGCAATCAATGCCGGGAACACCTCTGCCATTCTAATAAAAACCCATAGAATCACAGCTGTAAGAGGTGCGCCACAAAGAAATCCTTCTGCAGCATATGATAACTTCAAAATAGCTGAGCATCCTAAGGCATGCTTTTCTAAGTTACTTTTCAACAGTGGGAATGATACAACTTGTCAATGGAGTCTGAGTTGCTTCGGTGAATTCCATCCATGGGTGTTTCCTTAGCGACGCGGTTAAGTTAATCTGCCAGCATTTTTCTTATCCGCCAGCTTTTTGCGCATTCGTAAATACTGCCTATAGTGCATTGGCTTAGCAAAGAGCGCGCATGCGTAAAAACCGATGTTTTCATGTAGCACTCATGACGAAACTTGACGCACTTTAGATCAGATTTAGTACATTCATGACGAAAACTGCCATGATTTTTCTAGCTGGTCAGCGGTAAGGTGGAGCAAACACTGTGGGAAAAAAGGAAAATACAGAAAAAAACGAACACTTTGATTTTTAGAGATATGTGTTCGCCTCACAGTTTACATAAAAAGTAACGCCTGAGCAAAACTTTGGTGAGAAATTCAACTTTCGATTCCTGGAAAGTTTCGCTGTGCCATGCATAAAAAAAACGCGGTTTATGATGTCAAAGGTGAAATGCAATTCACTTTCTTGTTCCGGTTTTTCAATATTACTAGTATTCCAGAAGGAAACCTAGCGTACAATTCGCAATGTCGAAAATAAAGAAAGGTTTACGCACCTACGTAAAACCTCCATTTCATTTTATATTGGCAAACTGAAATTTTTTTACACTGGAAAGTTAACCTTCACCTTGAATTACGATTGTTCAAGTGGCGAATGAAAAACAAAGTTCCAGAACACGTTGACGTTCAGTTACTTGGATCTACACATTTGACGAGTGTGCAGCGTACACTGTGGAAAGCATAATAATGTGTGTCGTATTGTGGTCTTCTGCCCAGCTGGTTTTCCATTCTAGAAATGAGAAAATAACACTCTTGCCGTCCGCGCCAATAGTGAAAGCGCCATCTGCATTATTTCACAGTCAAACAGCGAATGTTCGCTTTCCCGCGACGCTCGACAGGTGTCGCCCGATTACACGCGCGATGACATCATGGACTCGACGCCGCGTTGGAAGCACACCGTGCTCGCAACAACAGGCTGCTACCGCGCGACCCTTCTTCTTTCACGCCATGATCACCTTTCAAGAAAGTTACGTTTTCGTGAAATGACACGTGTTGCTTTAAACACGGGGCTGCGAATAGCATATGAGTGTGGTCATACTGTAAGCACATTCGCACGGTTTGATCGTGGGCTTACTGTAAGCACATTTATTGGAAATAAGAAAGAAGAAGGCACTTCATAAAATGTCATGAGATGAGCGCTGAATTCAACATCTTTGCCATCATAACAAAATCTCAAACGAGAACAACAGGTGACGCCACACCAGGTGCACTCCCCGCTTACCACATGACTATCTACTCTTCGTGAATAGCTTATCGTTACAGTAAATCGAGGCATCTAGCACCAGATTTTCTGGGGTTTGTTCAATTCTATGGACAAATGAGTCTTCGTGATGCCCCTTCCAGATCGAATTGGCAAAATCAAAGCCAAAAACAGCACAGTCTATGTGCTGATACAGAATGAGGCCAGTGTCAGATAAAATGACATGAAACCTTAAATGTGCAAGACATAAACAGGTGTTGCTGCTCTCAATACAAGTATCTTCAGCATGATTGGCGATAGCAGCGTTGTGTATGGGCCGCGTTGTCAAATCCTTCCAATCACATAAGTTTTCATTGCCATATCGTGTATTTCTCTTTGCGAAAAAGCATTAATGGATATGTAAATGTGCCCTTGGCTCCAACGCACCACACACAAAGAGCTACCAGTGGGCCAGCAAAGATGGTCAAATTGACAGCACGCACAATTCTGCGCACACATGTCGCTTGACTTAGACTCTCAACTGTCGTACTCCCATAGGCGTGGACGGGGGCGTTGATTCCACAAGAGTGGAAGCATAAGTTACGTAAAACTCAACCTGGATAGTGTGCGGATGTTGAGACCAGTCCATCTAAAATTAAACTTGCTTGCTTCAGAAAAGTGGTGAGAGCAAGATATTAAATTTTCTGGGGGAGTGAGGCACGTACAAGAAATACGGCCTTACTTTCACAAAGAAATAATAATTTATTGTCATTCTTCTTGACACATATTCATGGTTATGAAAATCATTTGCTCTCTACGTTGTGTGAACGAATATAAATTACGCAAACTGATCAAATAAGGGTGGTAGGGGCCCGAATGTCGAGTTTTAAAAGCAATTAACTGTTCATTTAAAGTTCGTTACAAAAAATGTGCAAATGTCAAAAGTTTGATGCAAAGAAATGATTTCGAATCGTTAATTTTACCATTTCAAAAACGCTTGAAGCAAATTTTTTTGCTGATGATGTAACATTTTATTTCAGCATTTGCAAGACACAAATGCGCTGTAAAACTCTTCAATCGATTCGGATTGAGTGAACGTAGGCAACAGCATGGGAATTACCGTCTGACACATATTATGTCTAAATATATAGAGTTAAATGCCAGATGGCTTTATTGATTGAATTTCCCACCGTTTCATTGAGATGAAATGGCAGAATAACAAGCGGGAAAAGATGCTTTGAACTTAAATGGCGCTTGGTAAAATTATGTTGATATCAAAGACAACAATTTCCGGACAACAGGTTGTTTGCTAGACAACAATCAAAACTTGAAAGTAGTTATGAACTGCATTAGTACAAATTGTGTGAATCAAATTCAGGTTAAACGGGTGAGGAAAAATATGGCTGTAGATTCGCTCTCGTAACGCCCAGAGTTCTGCTGCTTTGAAAAATATCCAGCGACATATAATGTTTGATTTTGTAATGTCCAACTCAGAATAAATCTTCCTAACAAGGGCAGGGACATGAAAAATCGAAATGTGTTTAACATTTCTGAAAGAATTGTGCTTAAGTGACATTTTCGGGCTTTGTACATTTATAGAATTTTTATGGCATGCTGTTTTCAACCCTAGTAGCATTCAGCTTGCTGGAGAGTGCAGTTTCACAAAACCTGTTCCCATTTCGCCAACTTTCCTAAAGGATTTTGAGAGTTATAATTAATTTTCAAACGAAAATACACCACACGCACCACAACCTTTAGATTGAGCTTTCTTTCGTTAGCATCCTAACATGTATACGAATGTTGCGTTGATTACCTGAAGAAAAGAGCATTTTCTAAATCTACTGCCATCTCTATAATACTTGTTATATTGTATGAAAAAATAACCAGGAACATTTACGCCAACCAAATCAAGACACAACTAGATATTTTCTAATTCACCTAAAATCTTTGAAACTGCAACTCGGAACGTTACAGAACTGTTGAAATTTGATTTTCAGTGCTTTGCTAGTAAAAGTCGCAGCGGTTTGGAAATTGAGGAAGAAGTACTGAACTACACCGATTTAATGAAATGTGGGCCTCTTGGTAACTCCTGCTACCATCATCAGTGCATAGCAGTTGAACTGCCGTGATCTTGCTGCAAGTTCTTATGGTAAGTAGGAAGTCATAGGCAGTTCCATTGCAAATTTACTGACGATAGTAGTAGGCGTTACCGAAACGTCTTACGAAAATGCCGTTTGCATCTATTGCTTCGGCTGTTATTTTCATTTTTAGACTATTCAGCACTTCTGCCTTCCGTGTACACCGATTTATTTTTTGTCAAATATATCCAAATCATTAACGTGAAAATATAAAACCTTTCGTGAGGAAAAATTACTTCATGTCTTCTGAATTCATGTTCAAGCTTCAATTTTCACCCAAAAGCACACAGTTGCTATTAAAAACACAATTGCAATGCCAGATATAATCAACTTGTGACAAACAAAAATTCACGGTGACTTCACATTAAGTTCCAGGGATAATTAAATAATGTTAAAAAGGCGAAAATACCATCCAAATAACAATACCAAACATCTGAAAAGTTCTTGTTATTTTTAGAAACGCTGGATTCAGCCCAAAACGCGTATAAAACGTCTCCTCGCACAGCATTTTTTCCTTTGAGCAATTTCTGCAACCGCTGCCGATGTATTCAACTTTGTTCGATGAAAGAGACAGAAATGGTAGTCACGAGCAAAAATGATGTAACGCAACATTTACAAATAATACCGTGGAAAAAGAAAAGTGGTATCCATGATTTTAAATACAGTATTTGCAAATAACGAGAAAGTCTGCACGGTGAGCACACTTAAATTCATAGTTCTGGTTGCGATCTGGATAATTTTGTTCTGTGCATGTGATATTCGCAAGTTTCGTCTATGAAGTACTTTCAATATAACTTAATATTCAGTGCTAAAATTATATGTGTATGCTTTGAAGTAACGCTTTGCAGAGAATATCAATGTTAACTTTAGCTGCGGCATTGCATTCAGCTGCAAATAGCCATTTTTCTAAAGAGACCACAATGCGATAGTGAAATAAAAGATTTCGGCCAAACAAACAAAATTTGCTTGTCAACCCTAGCTAGCTCTCCCCAAAATTCCCACTAATGAACAGCAGTCAGACGTAACAACATGTGCAACAGTTGCAAGGGAACAACAGCCAAAAACGTAGGTGTAGAAAACTACTACATTTAAGTATTTGTGAGTATAAAACCTCATTCAAATGTGTCTATTGCCGTGTTGAATCAAATCAATACTCCAACAAGAAACGATTTCTTAACTTTAACCAACTCTGAATCAGGCAAAACAACAACGTTTTCATCGAGGAACCGTTAAATATGCAAGATCAGTATTTTGTTGGGTAATAGTCGCATTTCAAGGCCAATCCACGTGTGATCTCAACTACACTGCTGCAACGTTACATACAAGATAAGAGGGATTCAAAGGAATGCAGAATGGGCAAGATATGCAGGGTTAGCAGTGGGATCTTTCTTTCAGGTTAGGAAAACCGCACTGAATACCATGGATTGGGCATTTAGTGTACATTTTTCAAAACTAAAGAAAAAGCGACATCTGTCGGTCAGTTAGCGAAAATGAATCAAATGTACCGATTATGGTGTTCTGCAAGGTATGCAGTTTAGGGTGTGTAATTCATGCCGATGTCTGTATCGATATGTAAAGTCTGGGACATGTTTAAACCTTAGATTCGTAGTGCAATCGTGAGGCGTTACATATTACCGTGTGACATTTTCTAAAGTTTGCTTGAGATGTGCATGTTGTTTGAGGCATGGGCGACTTGTCAGACTACAGCATACTGGCAAAAGAGTCTGAAATCCGCTCCAAAGTTTTGCTACAGAGGATCGCTTTGGCGGAAATTATTTCAAGAAGCTTAGTTGACTGCTTTCGTCTCTTTTTTTAATCAAATTTAGTCAGGGCAGAGAAAAATGTTACAAACCAGAAAATGCCTTGAGATAAAAACCAGAGCTTTGAAATCTTAATTAAAAACGATAAGAAAATAATAGCATTGTACCATGGTTGTGATTAATCATTCATGAAAGTCAGCTACTGTTGTGGATTCTAGTCTACTGTTGCTATTCGATCACTTTGCCTGATAGATATATTGTTTAGCGCTGTCGACAGTCTTTACAAGGTCGCAGCGAGTAGACATGCAAGGTTTAGCGACGACAGCTCGCTGTCAGGTGCTTGAGTTGATGCAGAAGCAATAAGTAGAACTTGCTTTTTCGACTCGGAAGCGAAAGCGTCAACATGCGTTTCCAAGTCTGAAGGCAACGAAATGACCATCTTGTAAGCCAGTCAGCTGCCTATGAAGACAACCTTGGTATAACGTTAGCTTTCAAACAACGAGACTCATGATGCGTTTAGTTGATAAAGGCTTGCAGCATATGATAACAACATGCAAATTTAAACAACACCCAAAATTGGTGGTAGCGGCCCTCAACGAGATACGTTCCTTCAGTCCTGAATATTACATAGGTCCTTCCTCTTTGGTACAACTCTTCCACTAGCACTCAGGACATACCGTACAAGCAACTATTTTCAGCGCAGCTACCACCTAATTTGCTTTCACCGCAAGATGCCGCCATAGACCATGCGTTACGCACACGTATGTGGTTTCAAAACACTTCAATCAATTTTTGACGTAAGAATTTACATGCGATATTTTTGGTCAAAATAACTCATTCAATGTAAGACTACAAATTAATTTATGCAATTCGCTGTTCACTGGCTGGGCCCTTATATACATCTTGCAATTAATCTTATACAAAAAAAGCAGTTTCGCCCTGGGGAGGTCTGCAGCCTACATGACCCTTGGTCCTTCGCAGCCTCCCACTCCCTCATGCATTTCTTAAATCGATGTACTTGGAAGTCATCGCAGTACTACATTATAATAAGCATGATGACGTCATTCATGCGTATATTTCAAAAGCTTGTGTTTCATCAAAGTAAATGTATTTGCGCCATCAAGCTTATACTCTCTACTACCGCCATGTATGTATCCTCGTCTTCCTTCATGTATTTGCGTAGTCCATGTTACTGCGATGCATGCTTAAATTCAAGCGCCTTGCGTGTGGGAGTGAAGACGTTACTCAATACAATACGCAGTTTCGAAGGCAGAAGTGCCCGCATTTCTACACGTGGCGTTAACTAAAGTATTTCGGTTTTGGTCAGTATTTTCCTTGATGATTTCTTTGTGTAGGTTGACAAGTTTGTGTTTTATTTTATTTTATTCGGTCACTTCTTTGTCCAATACTTCCAAAGTACTCATCCACACGTCTATCATTTCTATACTTACCCTGTCGGAATCATATGTAGTTTAAGGATTTCCCTTGGTTTGCAGAACATCAATACAGTTATTATAAGAAACACGGCTCTTTGGCTCTTTCTCCCTTGTACTTCAGACGCGTAACGAAATCCTGAAAGATTGACCTCAGTCGTTTTACAGTGTGACAAAACTGACAATAGCCTGTTATCTCAATTTTATGGGTCATAACTTGTCTTTTCAGTGAGCTACGAGTCGTTTTTGAGGTCTACCGTAAGTGAGCTTCCAACGTTTCCTCATCGATGACATGTTACAAGGTTTCAACGTTAAATTACACTAAGAAATTTAATACTTCTTCACCTATGCCGCACACGAGTCTGATTATTTGTAGTGCATTTTCAGCAAACTATGAAATTAATCTATACAAAGCAATGTTGGAGATCACAAGGCAAACATAAAATTATTGCTCTGGTGCCTTTGTAAAAGTGAAATCAGGTCAGTGCTGCTTTTGTTGTTTCCTGCCATTATCTCATGTTAAATCACAACGTACGCTCAAACCGTTCTCAATAAAATGCGTTATCCTTATTCATTACATGCGCAAAGAAGGATGTGTTGTAGAAGGTGAGACTTTCGTAGTCAGTGAGATATTTCCAAATCAGGGTCTTTGCCAGTGTAAAACGGTGGTACAGCAACCTCTCCTTTCAAAACTTTGTACATTATTCCATGAAATTGCATTTTGCCGTTGTGTGACCGTTTATTGATGAAGTTTCTAAATGTTTGTGAGTTTGAGTTGATTTGCGGAAGGAAAGTAGTGAGACCATATTTTTGCAGTCATTCACCGAAACTTGGAACTGTTCAGGGAAAATTTTGTCTTTATGACATTTCCCCTCCCAACATACTTGTGTTACTTCCGCGGATTAGATCAAGGGTTCCCTGAGAGGGGGACGTGAACCTCTGCAGTTGTGTGAGCCAATGCCACGAGGTTCGTGACGCAATTCCTAAAGTCAAAACTATAGTGCAGAGGTGCACAACTTTTTCGCTATTGCCGGTCGCATATTACTTTTATTTTTATGAATTACGGTCGCTAGTGAGTTTACGATATCTTTACAGTACAGTATGTTTTTGCATTGCTTCTGTTCTGCTTCCACTAGAGTCCTGCGTTGAGCCAAAGCTCATGAAATTAATCAGCTCAAAAATCGCAAAACACGTGGATGTACTGAAGTTGTTTGCAAGTTCTTGCCTTGTGGTGGGCAATTGACCATTTTCCAATGCAACCGTCGTACGTGGTGAGGAATACTTCAGTCTAGCGGCCCTTCCACATGGATAAGACAGCGCTTAACGCACAGCTAGTCACAAGTCGCAACTGGACTGAAAGTGTTTTTTATCACCTCAAATCTGTTAACTGCGGAAGATCAGATCTGTGGAAAGTTTTGGTTGCCACTGCCAATGAAAAATATGAAGAGCTTGATTTTGCTGCTTGTCAGACTTGTCTTCAGGCGTTATAAGTAGGGCAAGTTTTTGCAACTTTTTTACAGCTTCCTAAATACGTACTCAGAATGTATGTAGTACGATGATATAAGCTGGTTCCAGGAATTTTATATGGCGACTTGTTTCTTTTTTACATACAACTTTTCCTGCAACTTCTATCAAGCATTTTGCAAAGTGTAGAAGTTTGATTAAAAAAACATGTTTGAGAACTATTTACAGTATCGTTCTATTCTATCGAACTGAATAGTGACCTAAAAGCAATTGTAGAAATGACCCGGTCAAACATCAGTCCACAACTGCACGCCAAATTGCTAAATTGCCAAGCAACTTCATGCACTGTCGAGCTTGCCAAACAACTTCATTCACAAGTTTTTAGCAAATTGCCAAGCAACTTCATGCACAAGTTTTAGCATGCTATGCAAACTGTTGGTAAAAGATCGCCATTTCTCCCTACGTAATGTATGGAAATATTTAGCATTATACGCAAATAAATCGCTTGAGTAAATCCCTTTCGTTTAAAATGCTTGTGCACAAGTACAACTTTTTACTGCAAATTTGTTAAATTAATGCATACTTCTCACGATTTTATAGCAACAAAAACTTGCCCTAGTTGTGTGTTTTTAGTAATTTGCGGACAGCTGTGGGTTTAAGACCGAAAAAGTGCGGTGCGGGTTGGGATGGTCTGCGGGGCGAGTGCGGGTTGTAAGTGTGCGGGGCGGGAGCGAGCAAGATTTCTCAAATTCCTGCGGGTGCGGGGCGGGAGCGGACAAAAAATTTCCACCCTCGCAGGACTCTAGCTTCCACACGCTGAGCATCGCCAGCTTCCACACGTCTGTTTGGCAGCCATTCTACTGATTATCCTTATACAGTAGACAAAGTGTATTTATTAATGCACGTGCGCCAAGACTTGTAGTTGTTGCATGTGCACGGGTGCATAAATTTTTACCAAAGGCCACATGCGGCTGTACGGCCGCAAATTGTGCCTCCTGCTGGTGTACGTTTGTTGAAATCATGTACGTCGTATAAAGCTTAGTCGAGTGTAGGTCTTTCGTTTGGAGAGGATCGGTCTAATAAAATTTCTTCCAGAGCAATGTACAACGTATGTGACATCACAATATCTTGGACGTCATAATGCGTCTAGTTGGTAAAGGCTTGTGGCAACACACAGGCACTGACTTCCTCTTTCTAGGAGGGTTGCCAGGTTGGCATTTTTAATGACAAATACTACAAAATTGGCTTTTTTAAGTGGTTTCACATAAGCAAACGTGTTTGGTATCTACGTCATAGTTTGGCATGATATCTGCCTGGTTTTGGCCTACAAACATTTGTCGCTGTCTAAAACTGACGGCTTTGAAACTATTCCGCCTCTATTTGCTTGTTTGGCATTAAAGCTAATTGGAATACTTTTCCTAGAGATTTCCAGAATTTGGTCCATCTAAACCCAGTGCCGGATTAACAATTGTAGCAAATGTAGCAGTTGCTACGGGACCCTCGCTTTTGGGGTCCGTTGTGTTAAACTTTTTCATTATTCTATGCAAGGGGTGGATATTACATTTTAGATACCTAAGAACAAATTTTCGGGATGGGGACCTACACTTTGCACATGCTATGTAGAAACTTTATTCGCTGAAAGCAAGTGAAATTTCCATTTTGTCTGAGAATTTACTTCTGCGATGAAGTCCATTTCACACTGTAAATTATTTGAAGTCATCTGATTTTAAATTGTTTTTGTATAAATTTAATTTGTTGAGGGACCTTTTTTGGCACATTTGCACATAATTGTTGCTTTATTTTGACTGGCATATGACTTACCTCAGAGCTTATGACTACAAAGGGGGCCTCGCGGCATCTCTGACAGAGGGTAGCCCGAGGCGGCCGCCTCGTTCGCCTCTCCTAATATCCACCCTGATTGTATGTATGGAATTTTTTTCAGACAAAGGAGTCACTACTTTGCTAAATTTGGCATAAGCAATTAAGCGAAGGTTTTCAACTGAATGCTTTTATATTAGACTACTGTGATTTGAAAATCTAAGTATTTTACACTTGTTTCCAACATTATGAGGGCACCCAGGGGATGGGGCCAAATTACAGCAATTACCAGATAATGCTTGATTGTATTGTAATGAATGGCATCTTTAAAATATATCATTACAACACATTCGCCTGTTCTTTAAGTAGCGTTACAATTTTGGTACTTTCAAAATGATTTGGCCAGTGGTGCCAAACCTGGGGTTTTGCTCCCAGATCTGGGGTTTTCGATGCCCTTTTGCGCTTTTCTTTTTAAAATCTGGGGTGATAGGATTTAACTGCGTAGCCGTGATTTAGCATAGGGTATGATTAGTTGAACTGTGTTTATAGCCTCATCTTTCTTTAACTTGTTTTAGCAAGGTGTCTTAGTATTCAACGTAACTGTTGAACAAATAACTGGCACTGCATAAGCTGTGAATATTAACTAGGTGCAGTGAGTTTAAGTGACAGAGATACTTATGAAGCAAGCCCAAACAAAAAGAATAAGTGGTGCATACAACAATTTGTAAGGCAGAGTGGTTGAAAGATCCAGATCTCAAAGGTTAGCTACAGAAGGACACTGCCAATCAAGATTTGATTGTTGTGAAAGTTGCCATATCACCGTAAGAAATACAAACAAGTCCATGTTACTGCGATATAATAATTCCAACAGACACAATAGTTCATTATCAAAGTTACAGTACATGTTCACTGGTACATTTTGCGACTTACAGATGGCCAGATGTAGTAGGTAGTAGAAAGATTCACATAATTTTGTGTCTACCTGGGATTTTTTGTTCAAATCTGAGTTGTTTTTGATGAGTCTATACGGGGTTTTTGAAAAAATTTGATTGGCAACCCTGGGTTTGGCATCTATTCACTAGCCACTTGGTAGTGCACTTGTAATCTTCTTGTGCAAATGTGGGAAATGATTTACGCATTTATCTCTCACGGTGACCAACTGCAGTGGAAAACGAAGCATTAATTACGGACTCTGTACTGTCGCTGTCAGCTCTATTGATATATTCCTTCTTGGTAACAAAATACGTACTGTATATACGTTTTTCGTAAAAAAAAGCAGGCCTAGCCCATAATGCCCACCAGTTGCTATTTAGGACCAGGTTTTGCGTATTTACGAAAGTCAATATGCCTAATCAGATTTTGTTTAAGGCAATTTGATCGACTGAAACGGTTTCTCAAATTTTCCAACGGTCTCTCAAAATACAGCAAAATCTCTTTGCATAACCAACGCCAAATCACACTAACATCTCGCTTTATGACCATTTCGGCATTCAGATGGAATAGTTGCGGTCTCTCAAAATGTCTTAGCGGTCAACAAGGTCAAACCTTGAAAAAACCTGTGCCTAATGGTAACCATATGGATGCCCACATAATTTATGCTTCACAGTAGTTCACTTGTTCAAGTGTATGTTAACTTAGGGCCCCGCGCTGTTAATGCTACAGGCCCCGCATCACCCCAATCCGGCACTGTCTGAACCTGGCAAGACAGTTAGTCATTCTGTTGGTGTTCTGTGACTTTGCATTTTGCAATAGATATGTTGTGAAATTGTAAATATATACCTAACATATCAAACGCTTGTGTCTAGATATATCTAACATATGAAACGCTTGTGTACGAGATTCAAAGCGATGAAAATCCACGGCATGATGCATCACATTACCTGCATTTTATTGTTTCAGACATTTATACGTACCTTCTATCAAGTATTTCTATAAAAAGAAAGGATATCATATTTTTTATGGATATGCTTACTTCTGGAGAAATCCTTCGATATCAAAATTTGCAAAATGTGCAAAAGGATTTCTAGTTTGATTCTGTGTGACTTTTGGAATATAACGATTATTCATTCATTTATACGCAAAACGTTTAGGCTTGCTTCTATAACAAAGTTGCGTTTTTGCCATTACCATCTGGTCAATTCAAAAGCGACAGTATTCAGGTTTTTTCGATTTGTTTGGCATTTTTTTGAAGCCATCTGTGATTTTTTGACAAGCGATTTGGCATCGAGATTTGGCAAACGTGCTTTCCAGTGTGGCGACAGATCATCGGACTTACAAGAAATTTATAGCATGAACTCTCAGTGTATGCTACTTTAGTCAGCCTCTCTCAGTGTACGTTACTTCATTTAGAGATACTTCCTGATCTTTCATAAAGCACTGCGATATTATATATCAGATCCGTTATTGATTTTTCACAAGCATTGCGATACGTAGGCTACGTAGGACAATTTTGAATCAGATCGTGTTTTGAAAAGTTAAGTTAGGGGTACGTGGTAACATGGGACAGTGAAGGGGATTTGTGGAAGGATGAAGTCAGGGAACCACGGCTTACAGCGCATTTATGAATGTGGTCATTCCGTACCCCTCTTCGACCAAAATATCTATTGACGTCCCCGTCCCAAAATCGTTTCTGCCCTTGAAACCATTCTCGAGGCTAGTTTCGGGTGTTCCCATTCTAAATCTTAAGACTTTTGCGTTAAGAGATCCTTTGGTCGTAGTTTTGACCTAGAAAATTTTGATGTCTCTATATTTTCGTCAGGCTACTTCAGTAAAACCTTTCACTCTTAAATATGTTTCTTGTTTCATTTTTACGAATCATCCGGTGCTGAAGAGAATCGTTTAAAAATAATTTTTTGTAAAAACATTACAATTCCCGAATTTGTTTCTGATTTGATTAGTTTGTTCGACACTTGATCGTATGGCGATTTAGCGTAATATGGAAATTGATAATTCCCACCGTCACTATGAAAATCAGTAAAGACGGCAACAGCGAGTTTTCCTGATGCATTCCAATTGATTTGAGGTTATGCTGAGTCAAAACAGAGGTGTAAAGAACCAATCAATGAAACGGTTTCCTATAGCGTCTGGCTGATACCAAAGTGTGTATAGAGATGAAGCTTTCTCACCGTTGGCAATGTAGAAACAAAAAACGTTATGAACATTTACTGAAAAACGAAAACATTCTTACAATCCCCGAACATACAAGCTATTCAAGAATAAGACCTGTGACAAACACAGTTTTTCTGAGTTAAAGACAAGCATTTCTGCAGAGAAAATTTAGTATTATGCTTCAATCACTTTTTCACGGCAGGTATAAAGAAACTTAATCTATGGGACATTCAAGCATTATTGAATGCAGTCCAACTCGAATGTCACTTAGCGTTAGCGCTTTGGCAGTGCTGTTAAATTAATTGACAAATTTAACAAGGGGAATTGTGCATAGGGTTCTGATAGCCAGCTGATTAATTAAATGCAGTTCAAACTGCACAAGACTGAAAATATTAGCACTAGTGAATGAACAAATTGATGTGATGCAATATTTTGACCGTTTGCCAGATTTTCCGCCATTTGAGGTAGCATCAGCGAAGCTCCACTGCATTTTTCGTAAAAGAAACATGGGCAGTAGTCACCAAAACGTCAATGTTTTCAAAAAATCGCTGTCAGGTTAGGGCAGTTTTTGCTAGCGTCAGAGCTTCCCCTCTAATGCCACCGCTTACCATGCGTATATCTATACTTCTAGGAAGCTGAATATTGAGAAAGCATTGTTCTCTACCCACAACACGCTCCTAACAGATCAAACATAATCATAATAGTCGTTCTGTTCCTGTCTGTTGGTGCACGGATTTGCCAGATACGGTTGATCTACAAGCTTTACTTCAACAGGAGGAACAAAGTTGTTACTGCGCGATGACCCGACTGTACTCGCAACAGCGCCGCCGTAGTTGATGTTCCGAGGCTCGATGACGTCTTCCAAATTGAAAGACATCGCCATGCCAGTCTTGTTGCCTTCACCGACAGGTACAATCTCGATGGCGTCTCCTTTCTGCAACGCTACTCCCCGGTAATCGGGAGGAGGAGCGTCTGGAGCAGAAAGAATGCCACCGTCAAGGATTTCAGCTTCCTTCAGTGCAACGCTGCGCGATAAAGCCGCATGTCGCATTTCACGCTTGTGCCGTCTCTCAATCTTCTTGCGACGGCAGCCAAACTGTGCAAAAACATAAAGTTTCTAAAGTAAAATTGCTTAGTGTGGCAAAGCATGGTAGTGTTTGCAACATGCAGAGATCATCTGGTAGCTTCGAAAATTTCACTTGGCATTAAGACCAAGCATTTTTCATTTAATTTTATGCCCACTTTTCCTCTCAGGCGAGTTGCGGGGGAAGTACTCCAAGGAGGACTCGAAATAACTCACGCTCAACAGCAATATCATATACTGCAGTTCTGCTGGATCCACACCAAGACAGGATTAGACAAAGTCAGAGTTGTAGTCACTGCACCGGGTCATTGGACGCCGTCTGGGCCGCTTTGCCGTGGATGTAGCCAGCAGGACTTGCCCGCCAATCTTTCCTGGGACAATCTGGACACCCGGCCGAACCAACGTAGCTGGAATCGCTCGATTCAAGGAAGTGGCTCGACATTCAGTGATTTACGGATTTCACAAATGCGCACTTTGTCGCGAGGTGACACACCGCGCATTCTTCGCAAAATCCCATCTCTGCCGCTTGCACTTGCGGTAGCATTCTTCCAGTCATTACCCAAGACTCATGACCATAGGTGACGATCGGAACAAAGACAGATTTAAAAACTGCGAGCTTTGTGGTGTTTGAAAACTCCGGTTTTGTCACCGCAGAGCGATAAAACTCACGCAGAACTGCTTTTGCTTTGCCAATGCGTGTATAAGTTTTTTGTTCCGCCTTCCGTCACTCGTGAATACCAACGTAGGGTACTAGAAGGTCTCCACATGCTGCAATGTATTGCTGCTCATTCGCAGCATACACTGCTTTGGGTTTCTGAAGAGACGTAGTGCATCAGTGTTTTAGTGCTGATTTTCATTCCAGCTTCGCCGCACGCAGCAGAAAACCGATCAAGCGCATGTTGAAGGCCGTTGACTTAAATTAATACCAAACAGGTTTACCAAAGATGTGGTTGTCTAGACGTTACGGTACTCTCAATTAGGTTGCCAACCTTTTGTTTCCATTAAAGCAGGTTAGACAAACTTTGCTCGACCAGTAAACAGTTTAGATACGTCGCAAAAGCTGAACGCTTCTTTCCAGGGACGCGGAAGCAGCTGCAAGGCAGGGAGGAAGTAAAAAGTTGATAACAACGGAAACTTATAAAAAATACAAAAGTCGTAACCAAAATGCTTGTTTCTTTCTGAAATAGTTTTCATTTGGCATTACTCGCGATTTTTCCACCAGACGGCTGTTATGGAGATTCCATAAATCCAGCAAATAAAACGCATTCGTTTGTTGTTCAAAGAACAAAAACAACAAACTGATAAAATAAACATGACGTGCAGTGTTTGCTGGAAAAATAAACATTCGTGAAATGAATCAGTACGAAACATCGCAGGCACTGAAAAACCACTGTTTCACTGCAGATGTCGTGATACAGTATTTGATCGAGCACTCGGTCACAATCACGTTGTCAGACACCAATCACCACCGTGTGGCGTAAAACACAAGAACCATTGAAGATGGCAGTAGCCTACTTTATGATAAACGAGCATGCGATTGAAATCACAAAGCCAATATCAATAGGAATACAGGACACAACTTGTCCGTGAATGCGACTAGTACTGTAAGTGACATGACAATGTTAGCTGAATTCTTATGCCCATTTCCAAAGTGAGCTAACCTGTTGGCATTCCTCTCAGCAAATCAACTTGCAACAGCTTAGATCTCAGTGTCATGCGTATCACCTTTTAGAACACAATTTTAAAGATCTAAGTTTGCTGCAGGTTTCGAAGAATCAACCGACTGGGCCCAGCTTTGATAAATTTGCGATGATTTTGTCTTGCGAACATTTACATTGAAGTAATGAGACTCCGCAAAGGGGAAGCAGTCCAATCAATCGACAAATTCTTTAATCGATTTCCTATTAAAAACTTTGTTGATTGATTCGAGTGCGTCACCTTTGCGGAAACAAATTACGTTTCACAACACTTGCAAACATTATTTTGTTCAATTGATTTCTTCCAGTGTTTGGCCTCAGTCGTGTTTTGTAATCGGTGCATTGCTCAGGACGGACGCTGACATGACACGCTTCTACAAAACATCGTCCATTTTTTCCCTGCACTCTTTTCCTCTTTCGAAAACTCAGAGGCATCGTTAAGACAGACTTTTTCAACTGAATGTGGATCACTAATAGTTGAAAAAGTGTGGTTATTCTTGACTGACTGGGTTGAGCTGCTCCTTTGTCAAGAGATTTGACAGCAGCTTTTTACTACTGACTATTCTCAGCATCATGCGAATAGGTAGGCCGTATCTGATACAAGTTGTAACGAACAAGAAGGCTACGACCTACGGTGTTTGCAAGGGTGTTGTCACGTGTGTGAAAAGCACGGTAGCTCCACAAAAATTTTTGGATTTTTGGGCAATCATTAAATTTTTAAGTCAAAATAATCTTGAACGCGTAAAAGCAATTATTTCTTCGATTTGGAAATCCTCGCCCCCTAATTATTTTTCTAATTATGCGCCTGGACGTGTAAGTCATTTGCTGGAATTATAATGTGCACTGTTACATTCACAGGCATCGTAGTGTTTTCACGCACCACGAGCTCAAATCTATTACCTTGAGTTCAACGCAAAAGCGCACGCATGATAGAGCTAATGCTCCCAAATTGCATGTCCCCAACAATTTTGAACTTGAACTCACATATAATTAAAATTGGAAGTTACAGAATGCCATTCTGAAATTCGTGGATGCGCGTTAAGCTACACTAGGCTATAGTTATTTCAAGACCATCGCAATATATTATGAAATTACCTAAGATTTTGTTTATCAAAAAAGTGCTTCTGCTCCTGACCCCTTTTGAAAGGTCAGGGGCAGCAATATCCTTGTCATGCCCCCGCTCTCCGGCGTCATTATTTCTCTCACAGTTGCAAGATAATCCAAGGCCAGAACACTGTTTATTTCCTTGACAAAGAGTAAAATGAATGCGTAAGCATCTGTAATTTGTGGTGAATTTTATCTTCAACCATTTCTTTAAAACCAGACCACTAACACGAACAACAATTGAGCAAAACCAAGGTTGCAGCAGGCATGATAGTTATGAGCCAATACCACTAGAAAATCTTCAAACAATACTTTTTCAAAATGGAACGTTAGCGATAAATGCCTGTTGCAAATGCTTAAACCATTTTAAAATGTCTATCACCGTAAAAGGTCCATGCATCCAACCCTGCATTTCTCTGAATAGAAGACATTGAATTTTTTTAGGACTGTAGTTACGTCACAATGCACAGTGCAGCAACCAAAGTCCGGAAGCACCATTACGTTGTAAGCACTTGCTACATATATTTGCAGGTGTTTCGACAAGCACGTACCTGCCATATTAAAAAGAAGAATTCTGCAAGATTGAAAGCGAGGCAAAGGACTGAAATGGCGAACATGAACCAAAGGAAGATTGTCTTTTCCATCGGGCGGGAAACATAACAGTCGACCACGTTTGGACAAGGTTTCCCAGTGCATTTGTATAGCTCGGAAATTCGAAAGCCAAACAAGTGGTACTGAAATAAATGAACAATTTTTTTGTTAAACTTCGTATTTGCATTATGAGCAAAATTGAAAACATCTTGGGCAGGATTTCTTTACGATCCACAGACCTTTGGAGTTATGAAACTAAATCTCTAACGACTAAAACATGAATGTACTACAAACCATTTTGTGAGTTTCTTACGATGATTCCAAAACATTATGTGATTGTTTTAAGCGTAATTATAACTGGTTGCTCCTGCAACGTAACATTTACCTTTTAACTTTAGGAACTCGTCTAAAGTTGCCTTGCATGTGTTTTGATAGCATGGACTGCACATTCGACATTTGCCAGACGTTGGTTTTTTGTTGATCGTACTGTACATGTTATCTGAGTTTTCAATGCTTAAACAATAGCCTTGCTGGTTCGAGTTAAGCACTCCGAAATTAAGGAACATGCTATGAATAAAGACTAAAAATAGTATTTTTTTCTTACCTTTCATTATAATGTTAAACTTCATAATAAACTACTTTTTGAATTACGTTATTGACAAACAATACAGCAATTTCGTTTTTGGTTTTCCAGATCGTAAGTTACTAACTTGGATATTAAAGATTCTGTCATAAGCAACTTTTACAACGAATCAAGCGAGTCTTCAGAAAATACAAAACGCACAACAGCTTTTCTTGATTTTCCCAATTCACATTGTCGTTTGTTTTTGATATTTGTTCAACTATTCTATGCACGGAAACAAGTTTAAAATTGTTTTTAAACAGTACTACCGAAATTCCATAAAACCTAGAAGGGCTTTTATGAATTTTTTCCCTAAAATAAGGTACTATAGAGCAGCGGTTCCCAACCGGGAGTTCCGCGAACCCTGGGGTCCGAAGAAAGATTTTCAGGGGACCGAAATGCAATTTTCGAGGGTGAGAGTTTGTATGTTCTTGGCAAGTGCTATTGAACAAAGGAGCATTATCCAACCAAATTATTCCAGCTAACGGTACTAATTAAAAATTTTTAATTGCTAATGAGCGCATTGCTATTTCTGCTTCACACTGCCGTTACCACACTGAAGGCAGCCGGCGATACGATTGTAAGCGCATTGTAACGTTTGAATGTTTATGGCGCAATTATGGCGAGATTGTTGTTTGATGTTACAGAACTCGAAAATTTCTGGTGTTCAACTATGTAAAGTTACCAGAACTTGAGTACAAAAGTCCTGTCTATTCTAGTGCCTTTACAACAACAAACTGTATTTGTGCGAATCTCCATTCTCCTCTACTTTTGAAAAACAAATATCGGAACTGTTTGAAACCCTCCAACGATTTGCGCGTGGCTTTGAGTGATTGTGTGCCAAGGTGGTATGAGCGAATAATTTCATATAAGCACAAACAAAAAGGTTGCCTGGTTTGTTTCTAAACAGCAGTAAAGCATGAAAGTTAAACAGTACGACTGGGTTTTTTCTGTTATTTTTGTTTTGTCAGTAAGCCTACGTATTGCGAGCAGTAATTAAAAAATGAATATACTACAAAATCGGACTGTTTGTGCAATTTCGACTCTTTTTTTAAACGAAGGGTGCGAATGCCACTGCATATTGATGAAAGGGGTGCCAGCTTCGAAAAAGATTTGGAATGTATGCAGTAGAGCTTTCCATCCAGTGAGGTTTATGGTATGAGTAATCTAAAATGATCTACTTTTCCTCAGTGTTAAACTTTACTCGAACGTTCGTTTACAAAGTCATCTCTGAAAAACATTTGTGAATATAATTGCAATAGTTGTCTTTAACTTCCATCTGGCTAAATATTGTAACTTGAGATTATGTTGGACTAGACAAATTTGACGCTTTGGTTCACTGCGTTAAACTTACAGCGCATGATTTCAAATACGTATTGCTTCATAGTATGTCGTAATGCTACCCCTCCTTGGTTTATGTAATGAATGTCAAAACTTTTAAGTTTTGGTTGCTAACAAGCCGCATATGTGGTAGACAAGCTGATGGCGCCTCGAAGGCGTTGACCGAAGATGGGGATCGAGCCATCAATTTTGTCTGATCCAACTTTGTCTGCGAGAAGGACTTCTGAACTTTGCAGCTCTCCAACTCACTCACCCAAATGAACGTTCCAATAGCTGTATCTCATTTTTGGTACATTATTTACCCTTAGTAGCTTTGGATTCATTCACAAATGGTGATTCCTGCGGTGTTGATTCTCACATGGTATCCATGCTTGGTCATTCATGGCCGTAGCATCTTGCACGATTTGTTGAGATTTGAACTTCACTTGAATTGCTTGGTCAAACCAGCAACCAGAGTTGACGGGGTTTGAACCTGTGTCTTTCACGTTTCAAAGGAACTTTTCAGGTCTTTCTTCCGGCAAGTCATGGACAGCATTTGACAGCAGTCAAGCTACTGCCAGTAATTTTTCGTATTTATCCTTTATAGCTTTGCACCCATTCTCGACGGGAATTCCTGCTGCGGTGATTCTCACGTGACATCCACGTTCGTTCAGCCATAACCACAACACACGCAAACGCAAGTTTGATTTTCAAACTTTGCTTACACTCCAATCAATTAACGTGGTTGAATGACAAACAAAGACCTCAGCCTATATTCCAAGACTGACGCAAATTTTTAAGGACTGAGTAGCAAGACGTAACGCAATTGATTAGTTCATTCTTTTGAACCGCTAAAGCAGCGAAAGTTTGATCATTACTTTAACTTTGTCTTTTTCTTTGCAGGGCACTTTCTAAAGATAGAACGTAACCAAACGAAATATTGTGAAAACGCCGATTTACCTGCAGCCAAATGAACGCTACTTCTAAGGCTGTACGAATCAAAACTGAAAATGTGTAGAGTACAAAGTGCTGCGTAAAAGCTGCCTTTTCTTCTCCAAACAATTCTTGTATGGCCAGTTGCCGGACCTTGCGATGGTCAACAGTGTAATTAGAATTCAGATATCTCTTGCTGGGAAGCAACGATGTTGGTCTACCAGATGATCTGCACATAGATGAAGCAAATATAACCTTATATAGAACATTTGCGGGCGTTAGTATAGTAGCTAACATAGAAACAATTTAAAAGAAACAGACATTTTTCTCGCTAAAGTCATTTATCAGGGTGGGTCTACAAACACTTTTAGACGGGTAAAGCAGCTCAGGTTCTTCAAACTACAAATCCGCAAACGAACAGGGCGTTTTCATTCATTTGGCAACGTTTGCAGAAGCTCAGTAGTAATTGTCTTCAGATTCGTTTGATTTTTGCGGACAGTAGCCGCGTTAATCGCAAGTGCGCTGTATCATACTGCTTTCGATTAATGCCAAATCGGTCTAATCTGTAAATTTGGTTTGGCGTTGTTGCCTCCGCAAACAACGCGTCATGTTTTCCTTAAAAAATATTTTATAATTCAACTTTTCTTTCTAAAAATATGATCAAAATTCCTCCTTTCATTTAGTAACAACTTTCACAGCATTTTGAAACTTGCAATCAAATATGTCGACAGTTCCATGTTAGAAAAAACACCAGATGAAAGTAATTTAATTCTCGCAGAATAAGGATAAAACACATTCAAAAAAGTAGGAAAAGCGGCATTTGTTTTAAACCTGAAGCCGACAGTTGGCGCATTGTGGCGTTTAAAATTTTTCATGGTTTTAAGTGCATTTTCACCTTCGTTTTTTTCTGCTGTCTTCCTCTCCTTGTGCTGTTCCAGCAGCGGCTTCAGCTTTTTTGGTCTAAATAAAGAGGCAAAAATGTATAACGCATGCGCGTTTTTAAGTATACTTCATGCCTGCACTGATGCAAATTACACGTTTTTGGCCAAACTGAGCTGCAGTGCTTAAAACTATACTCAAATATCTAATGTTGACCCATCCCTGCACACATTCTGTCGCTGATGAATAAACACTTCTCTTGAAATTTAAGAAATAGCCTTAACGCATCTTGTATAAGCATCAGTTGATACCATTTGTGAATGCCAATACAAACAGCTGTCAAGTGGATTTACCAAATCCACTAAGCGAGTTCCACTAACTACTCGTAAATTGAAAACGTTTAGTTGAGAATTTATATGACTATTGCCTGTTTGCTTCTTCCGATCAGCTAATCAAGTTGTTATAACCTGGCAACACAACCCTACAAGAAGCGGGGAAGCAGCTGCTGCTCAAATTGTGCAAATAGACAAACTCGTTTTTATAACGGAAACTAAGTTTGAGAAGCATCACAAATGTAACAAAACTGCTCTCTTTAACTTTTGCCTGAATCCAAAAATAAAATTTCCTTCACCACGTGTGTGAAAAGCTCAAAGAAAAAAATTCAGTCAAGATTTTGAGTAATAAGTCTCCACCAAGGTGACGTAGTCGACTCTCTCAGCAAATTTTTCGAATAGAAAATCGATTTTACGTAACTCGTCGCATCGCCAGTCCTGAAATCTGCAAGGGGTAGCTAACGGGTGAAATGCAGAAGAGCTATAGCAAGGACAGAGTAAGCAAGCAAACTCAAGACTGAAATGAATAAATCAAAGCACAAGCTGTGGCAAGTAAAAAGTGGAAAATATGCCCTTCTCAAATAATTGCTTTCACTAATACTGTAAAACTATCTGACGCCAATTACAGAGCAATAAAATCACCAGTACGAAATCATATCTTCGAGCAACGCTCATGCGGTTATTCAATACAAAGCGGCGGTGAAAATTCGCAAGGTTGACAGACGTATTCAGGGAGGGCATTTAAATGATAAACACCGGGAGGCATAAAAATTGGTATATATAAAACTCCATGTGCGGTACCAACGGGTGACAGACAAATGGGCGCATCGAAATGGGAAAAATATCAATAAACATCGCAAGTAATAAAAACTAGACAAGAATTACTTCACATAAGGGAGGATCGTGTTTTGAATATTAATTTGTGCGTTTGGTTTGTTTATCCATTTTTCTTTACACAACAGTTTGCTAAACCTGAAGTTTTTGATGGTTTCATGTTCTCATCAGCATGCAATTAATTTCGGCTTCAATTTGAATAAGAACTGATCATGCCTACATCGTAGGCGAAATATATACTCTGTAAGATCTAAGCGTCTGATTTTTTGCTGAGAAAGGATTTCTTTCCATAGACAGTGTAATTTCGGCTCTTTGATATTATTGCTGTTTCTTCCCATTGCATTTGTGTTATTTCGTGATTTGAGTCACAAAAATGCATGAATAAACCATAACATACCTTTACATGCATCAAGACAGTCTAGGTTGTTCTACAAAAGCATCAATCTAAGAGTGATACTGATAATAGGTGGTTTATTTAGGATATCATGAAACACTGTAGTTTTGCGATTAGACCATTTGGTCGCTGTCATTCCTCTTATCTGGTTTGTTCCAAGTACTTAAGTGCACTGACCATCTCTTGGAAAATTTGTTTGCGGTTTACCAACATGCTGTTTATTGCGTATCACACAAGTCGCCACATAAATACCAAATTTTGCACATGTCAAGCTTTGCTTAAGCGGGAAAGCTTTATTTTTTGCCAGGATATGTGAAACAGTTGGCCTAAAGACTATAGTTGCGTTTTCCATGGCAACCGCAAAGTGCACAGTGTTTGCCTGAAGCGCCACCGGTTTGTTTTTTATTCTTATTTATAGCAAGTTGGTTGTAATTGGTCAGTTTTTGTCCATTTGCGGTGAGTCTTTTGTAAGTAATCATTTCCTTCGCATTTTAGCTTTTGCTGTTTTTTTACTGAGTGAGCAGATGGAGAATGATGTAGCCAAAATCTTTGGTTCGTCGTAATTGTCACATTCTGGAAGGCGCATTCTTTCTTGCAATTTTGATCCCATTGCTATGACGTCAATATTCCATGTACAAAACAAAGTTTGAGTGGATTACTTTAGGCTGATAAGGTAAACTCCTTATTTCCTATGGTTGCCTCTGCGAATACGATTCACTTAATATATGTCGCATTTCGGTGGTGTGATTAACCGTTAATGAACTGTTCCTTCCGCTATGGGTTTTGCAAAGTGTTTTGTGACAAATACAAAATCATCTTCAGTAGTAATGCAATGATAAACGTCGAGGAATTCCACTACGCCCGTCTGGTCAGCTGTGCAGGCTTGGTGAAAGGTTCATTCCAAGTCACTGTGGGCAAATGCCTGTCGAATGCCTCCATTAAATGTTTCTGATGTCGTCATCCAAATTATGTCATCGATGAATCTACGAAAATGTTCCGCCTCCCCCAGCTGTTGGATGTAATGTACAGTAATGTTTGGCAATGAAACAATGTGATTATCACTGGTTTCAATTCGGTCGTTTTTTGGTATACAATTTTGTTGCCATATTGGGTTCAGTTCAACAACGATTTTGCTAGCCATGGTGTTCAATTGGAATGCTTCTCCATCATCAACACCAAGGCCCGCAAAAATTGACTTAACAGTTTGACGTAGATAGTTACAAGGAGTTGGTAATTGCCAGCAATGAAGGTTTCCAAAAACACAACCTCAAGCCGGGCAGACTCATGACGCGGAACGTAAACCGTCATGTCACAGGAATCTTCATGTATTGATTAGGGATGTTAAGTGGCATTTCGCGGCTCTAATACGCTTAGAGACCTTTTATAGAGCCGTTCTGGTAAGCTTAAAGGTGCAGCGCTCCGTCGGAATTAATCTGCACTTCGGTCGCCTTGAGTGAATCGATGACAGGCTTGCAAGGGTGAGGAAATTTCCTTCCGAGATGGAGCAACGCTGGAAGTCTCGATCGGTGGTACGTAATAACATTTTCACCAGTCGAACCTAAGCCCCCTGTGTGCGGCCTTGAAATTTCTGAAACTTGCTTTCGCTTGATTGCACCACTTCCCAAAGGACACTGCGTCACACACAAAATGAAATTAAATTTCGCCAACGGCCGGTCGCTCAATCAATAGGGATCATGGCGCAGGTTCCCTGCAAGTGTTTCTCGAAAGTCAAATCTGCAAAAAGGCGCTGTCGGCCGTTGCACGAAGCAGAAACTTCGTCATGCTCTAATCGAATTACAGCCAGCAGGCTGTCTTGGATTTTCCAGCAGAATCGCAAAATATTCCGGGTTGAAGCCTCTGATTGATTTTATCGTTGATCGATTTGAGTTGTCAGCGGAAAATTAGAAAAATTTTAATTTTCGGCAGAAGTTGGTGCGACTGACACAACAACAATATTCCAAGGTACGAGTATTCCATTTTATGCAAAATTCGACCAAATGACGTGCTGTGTTGCTTTCGGCAACATGCTTATCCTCATTAAAACTAACCTTTACTTCAACAGAAAAAAATTTTATGTCGCACCATCAGGGCCGATGAGAAGGGGAATAAGATGTACATCGTACACGGGCCGGAGAATAAAAATACGAACTTTAAGTTTTTCTGTAATCAACCCAAAATGACTATAGTGTAAGCCAGTTGCCGGTATAAAAATTACTCTATTTCTAAATCTTAGCATGGTGGCTGTTTTATTTATATTGTGATTACTATGCCAACAACTTACAGAAGTTTCGACGAGGGCTCCAGGAGTTACGGTCTCAGGAGCTCAGTATCGGTCTCAGTATACCTTGGTAAAATTTTCTCAGGGGCCCTGCACGCTATCATCAGGCAACAGAGAGTTTGTCTTTTTTTGTTGCAAAGATCATGATAATCATTACATCTTGTTTGGCACCCCCCTAATTCATTTCATAAGGCCTGCTTTCTGTTAGACTGCAGGCTTGCAACAAATATCGGTTTTCGTGTGATTTTTAAACAAGGCATTACGGAAGCTCATCTCAAAGAGTCTGTTTTGGACATGTTAATGAAAACCTTCCGGAGAAAAACCGTGAAGATTCACTGGACGTCTTTGTGCACTTGCCTTTCATTCTAATACGAAGTAGCGGCTGCGTTCACGGTCGAACTAGCCAGCAATTTTCAACATCGCTGTTTTGCTTTCAACTCACCCCTACATACTTTCCAGAGAAGCGTTTATGTCATTAAAACAATTTTTGTGAGTTGTGTTGCTCGCTGTGCTGCTGGGTAGATAGATCTACGGTTTTTCTAGAGATCATTTCAAACGTTTTGTACCTCAAAATGAACTGAATGCCAAAGCACTAATTAACATCATAAGAAACTTCTCACTGGTGATGGAGTCACGCCGTTGCTAGGCGTTTTGTCCTTGTCCTTGTTTCCTGATTTTTTCTTGAGCTTGTGTGCAGAGTAGACCATGAACAGGATTGATGGTGTTGTGACCAAAATTATTTGAAACGACCAAAACCTGATGTGCGATATGGGGGAAAACTGGTTGAAGCAAACGTTCGGGCAGCCTACCTGCAAGAAGAAAGAAAGCAATATGTGATGTGCACTCAACTGACAAAGGCGTTTTTCACCTGGTATTTAACCTGTTAGGCATGCTTTGATTGACTTATCGCAAACTCGTTTTCGCCATGTGATGCAACAAAATCAAGTTACTGTCCAGACTGCGCAGCGTTGTCCAACTACTTTTGACCTTCGCGCCATTTAACAAAAACGTGACAACTTGCGGACCACTTCCAACAAAATAATGTATAAAATAACAGATTCACAAGACGTAAAATTGAAACGATAAGATCAATGAGTGCGTCATTAAAATTATTACACAATAGGAAATAGCAATTTATTACAGATCTCTGTCAGTGGGATGCCTGTAATCGAGGCTTCTGCCACCATCATCCGGTGTTTCTTGCCCACTTCGATTTCTGTGTCCAGATTTGCTTGCTTCATGGTTGAAAATGGTCTCTCACCCACGCATTTGCTTCCAAACATCGAGTGCATTTTTAGTGCAAAAAACGTTTTAGTTTGGGAAACCAATCTTTTCTGACTGATTTCCATAAGCTCTCCACAGTCTGGTCTAACGCCTTTATTATTTTATTTAAAGGCGTTATACTTGTTCTAATTAAAATTATCTAGTGTAACGTACACACAACAGTTAACTTATACTGAGGCGAAAGCTCGCAGGCCTTAAAAATTCTGTCCTCGGGCCACATGTTGCCGGCGGCCCTGCAGTTGGACCACGCTGGATTACAACATGAATTAACATCACATAAAGAAAAAGTAAAATATTGTTTTTCTTTAATTAGCTAAAGGCCTATTTGAAAAATTTTTTTTCACTGACCACCTCGTTGATCTAACTGGTTAGATTAAGATTTTTGTTATATTCATGGTTACCAACAGGTATTCCAGCAATTTCCTTTTCAATACCCTTTCCCGGATTCCAAAATGATTAAACAATTCTAATTTTCACCTAACTCATTCTTGTTTGCTGAACTTGACAAAAATGCCCCACAATAGTAAAATTCTCGGTTTCAGCAGCTGCAGTTGATGGGTTTTGTTGCAATCATCCAAATGGAACATACGCGTAGTTTCTACAAACGTCATTTTGACTTTTACCCCTAGTCCCCGATAACAACTAAACAAGAGATAAAATTCTAAATCATAATTTTAATAGCAGCAACGTATTATTGATAGTTGTGATAGGCAAACTTTATTTTTACCTGCTCTGCAGGGTCGACTGCAGCTCAATGGGAAACAAGCAAGCAGTGAACTTGCTAGAGGTGATGGAAACAATAATAATGATGCAAGTTCATTTGCCAGCCTGCTTGGCTGGTATGTGTAAGCAGAGACAACAAAATGGAAGAAAAGAAAGGTCCCTGCCGAGGTCTTGACTACTTCGAAGATCCATGAAGAGTGTAAAGTTATTTTGTTGTTTTTGAGTTGTTTTTCTTCATGCATTGGTTGATCTGAATGGCGCAAGGTCTAGACGCATTTTCGGATCCAGGCAAGCTGTTTCTAGTCTCGTTTTTATGTCTATCGTTTTGAAGCATACCCAACCAAAATTGCACTCCTGTCAATAATTTCAGGTTTTTGAATGAAACGTATCTGAAACGAGCAGTTTTATTTTAAAATAGCAACGTTAGCATTCAGTTTTGTAAGTTTTATTTACATTATTCATCTTATGAACATTTGGGATCATATATACGTGCAGCTAAAAAATCTTTTTAAATGAGATGCAAAGAAACAGTGCATCATTATTTATATTCATAAATTTTGTGTTGGAAGCTGCCAGCGCTTAGTCAGAAAATGTATCGCGTTCATAAGTCTATAACATTATCATATCCATAGTCTATAAAAAATTGTTTCGTGGCCACATTTACAAATTTCTTTTAAAGAACAACAGACAACCAAACATATTTTTGAGCATATACTCCGACGATTTGTAAAAATAAGATGTTTGCTGGTACAAAAACAAAATAAAAAATGGCCTTTCACCATTTATCGAAATCCTTGATGTTGAAACCAACGAGAAAATGGGAATGCAAATTGTCAATAATAATAACAATGCGTGATGGTGTGATGCTTTTACAAGCTTGACTGTGAAACAACAAAGAATCAGTTAGTACATACCTCAATCAGTTGAAAGTCTTCACAAATAAATGGCGAAAGTGCGTGCAGCTCGCTTTGTTTTTTATTAAAATTTTATGATTTTGTGATGTCAAACTTATATCAAATACATATATTCATAAAAACTTTCTGCAATTTTTCCAAATACCTTTTTTGTTTGAAGTGACGCAGTCTTAAAGTGTTCTATTTACAAAAATATTTAAAAGTGCCTTTCCAAATAACTTGACTATTTTAGTGCACACCGAAATATTCCCCGGTTCTAATTTTTTCGTTTACGTGATTGTCATCTACTGTACAAACCCAAGTGTCAATGTTATTACTAATATTGCTTTAATAGTCCTGTGGATCGCTGTTTCTGGTTATAACCGATTTCTAATTCTCTTTGAATGATATTACGCCTGGCGGATTGAAATTTCGGTGTGTAGACATTTTATTATGGCGTAATAGTCAATTCAGAGCGTTACAATCAAGGTTCTTGCGCCTGACAAAACGAATTCGGTAGGAACATTTCATTAATAATGACAATACAGATACATGGAAAAGATCGATAATGAAAAATATGCCACTTATATATCATGTCAGTCGAAAATGGTCTGATGATTTGGCTGATTGAGCATCAATTAATTTTATACGGGAAATATTTGTTAATAAAAATTTTATAATATTTTTTCAAAATTCGGTACAATTAATGATCTTATGAGAATTCCTCTGACGATATATTACACGTAAACAGTGCTTTTTGAGTCTAAATTAAAGCTACCTTCGGTGACCTCATCAGATTGCTTTACCGCGGAAAAACGTTCAGAAGAAAGCCCATCTATAATGCGTTTGTCCCTTGTTCGTGTTTTCCTCTCACTGATCTATTCAAGTATTTAACTGCTTCCCAAGTAAAATCAATTTCGACACCATGGGTTATAGGACAGATGTGACGAAGCCGATACACTACTTTTAATGGGCAACTTGCTGGTCAAAATATTTAACACACCCCTGAGGAGACCCTGTTCGTAAAAATTAAGTACCTATGAGAACCCCTGCCCATCACTGGGGGAGGTGCTTGTCATTTCCAATAGCTGTAACAATACCTAAAGGTCAGTCGCTTTACCTGCTTTCTAAAATAGCTTCTTTTTTCAAATTAATGCCGGTTATCTGAAAAAAGAGCGTTTAAACTTATCATGCACTACAATACGAACGGTAGCCTTTCATGGCAATGGATGGTTTTATCAATTTCATCGTGTCAGTTCTGAGCGAAATTCCGATTGAGCTTTGATGAACATTGCATGTTTCAACAACAGTGCACCTATCAAACCGATTAACGAAAGATAGGGTGTAACAGATAAAGTTCTTGAATACATTTCCTTAAAGACGATTTTTTAAAATTTAGTTTATTTGAAACTTTCGTCTGTGTTGTTGCGTCCTCAGTTGGCAACAAGCTGCCTGATGCAAACTTTTGCAATTTCAGGGACGCGCCTAACGGTTTTTAAGTTCTCCTGTTGCTTCTCAGTGTTGCAACTGTCCGAAAAATTAAAACGATAAATTATTCAATTGTACAGTACACCGCACGATACCTCAAGTTCCCATGCCAGGTTTGTCGCTATGGGTGTCCCAGATACATGTTATACACCAAAGACGCTGGTAAACCAATGGAAACAGATCACAGAAGTATAATTCTACTTCCGGCCCGCCTGTTTAGATCGACGTTTGGTGAAGCCTTTTCGTGTGGAACCTGACGATTATCAGTAACGCAACGGGTTTCATGAACAAGCAGCCACAAAAAAACCTCTTTATTGCAAGCTTGAAAAAGCTCTCGCATCATATTAGAATTCTACGCAACGCATGTAGCTTGTTATTAGCTGAGGGTATTCCTTCATTTGCATGATTGTCTCAAACACAAGGTCCATATCACTTTAGTTAAAAGAGCACAAGAGTACAGAAATTCTTACAGGACCTACACAGCTCATCACAGAGTAGGTGTCATTTGGTACGTGTAGTCAATACTGAAGAGAAACGAACACTGAAACAAGGCACCGGTAACTACTGCACATTCGGTCATGGTCATGTAGAAGCATTATACATAACAGGAGAAAAATGTAGGTTTGCAAAAAGCATCAGGCAATTGGAGTGAGCGGATAAACCGCTGGATGACGATAGACACAAATTGTTTTTGAATAAGGCATCGTATGTTTTAACAAAATAGTTAGCTTGATGTGGACGAAAAATTACGTTCCTTGGGATGTAATTGAAATTTCAATAAGCATAATAAGGAACGCGAAGGCGTTTAATATTACACTGTGTGCATCTGCGTCACAACTGGCGGGCATGCATTGGCACACAATATGCACGAAACAGTGTGTTTGTGACTGCAGTAGAACACTGAGCAAAGGTACGTCTGAGTTTGTTATAGCTGCACAATAAAGTGATTTAACTTGCATCTGTGTGTCAGTGACATATCATTCAGTGAGGCATGGAACGATGCACCGAGATTTTTGACTAAGTTGGCAAACTTAACACTTACGCCCGTCAGGAAAACAACGGCCATGGCAAGCTGTTCAAACTGTTTAAGGGTAAAACTACACTGACTGTCTTGATATAGTTTAAAAATATGCATGTTCATCAATATAATCACAAAACTTATCGGAAGGATTTGACGACGATTGTTTGGGTCTAAATACACAATAAAACCATCAGCAAACACTAGGTCAGTGCTTCTCAACCCCAGTTCTGGAGAGATTCGTTACTCTGCGTAAGGAGGTGAGAGAATTTTTTATGCAGAAGCACAACTTGGCAGAAAAATTAGTTGATCAAAACGGTTATTGCTTGTGGCATACCTTTCTGATATATTTTCTCAGCTGAATGTCATGAATCAATCTTTGCACGGACCAAATATAATGCTGATCGACGTATCTGAAAAACCGCTTGCTTTTAGGGAAAAGCTGAAGTTAGGGAAGAGAAAGATAGTCTCAGAAACAGCATCATTTCCTGTTTTTAATCAGTTTGTGGAAGATATGGAGGAGGTGTGTTTTGGTTTCCAGCTTGTCATCAAAAAGCATTTGACTTCACTGATACAAGAATTTGATTTGATTATCCCAAAAAAGCAAAAGAATTGGAATGGGTGCGCAACCCATTTGCTTTTGATGTTGATACATTGCCGGAAAGCTGCCAAACTATTTCTGGATTTCAAGCGGAATTTATTGACATTCAGTACGACAGTTTATTGAGGAATGCCTTTAAGAAACAAAACCTTGGACAAAAATCGAGAATGAAAAGAGTATTGTTGGTACGCACGCAGTAAAAGCTCCACTGCTATTTGTTACTACCTGCTTGTGTGAGTGTGGGTTTTCTGTGCTTGCACACATCAAAACAAAGACGAGGAACTGCCTTGAGCCTGAAGACGACATGAGATTGATTCTGAGCAAGATTGTTCCAAATTTTGACAAAGTTGTGGAAACGATACAAAATCAGGGCTCACATTGATTAAATTCGAACTTTTGTTATGACTACGTTTAGGCCTTTGTTAAACTGTCTTGTGTTTAGTTAACTTGTTATATTTGCAAGAAAATGTGTGAAAAAGACTGGGTCGCCAAAGCTTTGCTATCTATTTACCCTTAATATTTGGGTCGCTACAAAAAAGGTTGAGAAGCACTGCACTAGGTGATTCACAAACGTATTTCCCACAGTGCATCTCGCTCTAGCTGTCTGAACTGAGTGCTTCAATTATGGAGATGTGACTATCATTTATTAAAGGAATTTGTAAATAGTCTATTTCAGTATCCTGTTTTAATTTCAGATCATTCTTTTGAGCACGTGAAACCTTGTTTATCATAAATCGAAATGGCACAGTAAACTTTCGTGCCTATACACTACGCAATGAATTTCTGCAATAATACGATATCATCCAGCTTCAGTGGCGAGCAGAACAAGACCTAGTTGCATATGTCAACACAAAGATTAAAGACGGCGTTCATGAGCGTGCCTTCTTTAAACCAACAAAATCTAATAACCAACAAAACGTTCGCGATTAAAGTAAAACTAAAAACCTGGCCCCCAAAAAGTTTTCAGTTTTCCTTTACGCACAATCCTCTCGCTTTTAATGGTAATAACCGCCACCGAGCTTTCTCTGCAAGTAAAAACATACTGTGGAACTTTTGTATTTTTGTTGTAAGCATACTTAGACAAACATCGTTTTAGAATTGCCGGTCTATTATGCACAAAAATGATTGTGTTCCTAATAAACTCCACAAATTAAAAAATAATTACGAAACTCCTTTGCTTATACAGCCACTCTAACGCACACATATAAACTTAATTTTCGGTGCAGTTCTCTACCCCAAAACTTTTACCTGTACTGCAATGAACTTACAGGAGCAAATACAGTAAAAACCGCTTGCGAAAAACATTTTGAGACAAAATTCACTCACCTGTTGCGTATTGCACTTAAATTCACTTTGTTCGTCAGAATACACCCGATCACCCACACTGGAAACTACCACTATTCGGAAAACAATTAAGAAAGTTATCCAGAACTTTCCAAGCAAAGTGGAGTGTTGATTAACCTGCAAGGATTAAAAATGAAATTTTTTTGTAAAATCATCAAGATTTATGGGGCAATATCAAACCATAGTGGGATTGATTTCGATGAGGTTGCAACTTGTTTTAATTTCCTATTTCTTGTATATATCATGGCAAAAGGGTGTCTTCGTGAACGTATTAAATTGAAATAAAGTAGCTGTTCAGTGCAATTTCAAATGAAACTCGCTGCTTATTGTTTAAGCAAATCTCAGGGAAAGCGTTTTTTCGTACGCCATTTAACCTTTACTAATTTATTGCAGATCATCTTGTTTGTATATTATTTTCCTCATTTAACACACTTCGTTGAAAAAACGGATTGCATATATATCGCGTGGGCATTAAGTTCATTTGTCGACTTCTCGTCTTCAAGAGAAATCGCCAGTTAATCTGAGGTAAGCTTACATCAAAATGTTTTTTCAAAATGCATGTCTAGACACTGAACAGTATAAAAAAACTAGAAAGCTTTTATCAACTTTATTTAAAATGTTTATGCTCATATGCATAAAGCTTTGACAGCTAGTTAGAACAGCATAAAGCAGGAAATTAAAACTTTTGAATGTCTGCTGTGTATAAATTAGCGGACGGATGGAATCAACTTGCTGGGGTTTTTGAACATGTTCAACTGAACAAAGACGCCACAATATATTCAAAAACGTATAGCGCGTAGGACAACGCCTAACGACCATTTGATTGAGAGCATTTTCAAATAGTCCGCAATTATAACTTTCCAACAGTTGACAACATGCTGATGATTCACTAACAATGAAATGCCACCTGAATCGCCTCCACAAGGACAGAGAAAGTATGAATAATTTTAATATTGTGCGTTATCTAAATTAAGCAGGAAACTTTATCCATTCGCTTTGCAAAGACAGATTTCACCAAGTCCGTTTTATTACACTATCGCGATAAAACTTACCTTCTGAAGCCATCGTTCAACAAAGTGCCAAGACATCACAAGCAGCTAACTGGTTAGTCCGTCTGGAAAATGAATTGCTTTTGCTGGTCTTGCTATTTTTATTTTAGCTGACAGTTTTCAGTTCTGTACGCCAGTTTGCAACTGGCAATCTTTATTACCAAAAACGAGAGATCCGCGCTAGCCTGCAAATTTTAGATATGCACCAAATCACCAAAAACGAAAGATACACGCTTGGGTGCAAATTTTAGACATGCAAAGGTACACAAATAGAGTACGCTCTAATATTTGTTTTAGTCCTAATAAAATATCTAGGAAAAGCATCAACTACATACCAACTAGTTCACATTAACGACTGCATATTGTTTCTAACAAAATGCACCTGCAAACTCCTGTTCAACTTTAGTTACAAACACCTGATACGTCAGTGATATATGCTGTACTAATGTATGTTACGTGGCAGGCATAAAATGTTCAATGCGATATATAAAAAGGTGTCATAAGAAAACCCCTTTCAGAATGAAGCGTAAATGAGAAAAACGAAGTATTTTAAAGGGAACCAACTTTTCGTTGCTCATTTAGGGAATTTTGTACTGAAAGCTGTAGCATGCAATTGCAAAGTTGTCACAATAAACCGCAGTCGTACGAAATTACAGCGGTCATTGTGGTACTGATGTTTCGCTTCTTACGCGATTACACAAGCTTTCCTCAGGTTTAAATGTTTTGTGCACGAACCAGAAAATTCCAACATAGAGTGACTTGCAACGAGTTAACGTCAACTTTCACGAAATAAATTCTTACGTTCATGAAAATACAGGTAAATTGCGATTGGATTCGCTTGGTGTGGGTCACTGCTGTGACTTTACTATTATTGCTGAAAATACAGGCCTAAACATGAAGAGTTTAGTGGAAGATAAATCGTAATACAACTTAATTTAATCAGTGTTCTTTTTCTACTCACGTTGTTGCGTAGCATTTGCCACCAGGCTTAAAATCAAGCAGGTAAATTGTTCTTCTGGCGATTATTTTTATTATTCATAGGGGGGCGAATCGTCGGCTGAATGATAAAAAGTAATCTCCAGAAGAACAACTTATCTGCTCAATTTAATTTGGTTCGCAAACTTTAAAAACCTGACTTACAGGTTTGCTGATATATTTGAGAACGAAGGTGGTCCACAGTGAAAAGTCAAACTTGAACTTTAGGTAGTATTGTAAATATTGTCACAAGAGTTTATGTTGAGCAAGGATACCAAGCGCTTTTACATTTGATCTGCGAGCCTAGGCCTTTGTATATCTTTCTCATTTTTTCATAATCTTACTAAAAAATCAGCACTCCATGTTTGGCATAAAATAAAGGCGATGATACTACAAATCAGAAGGTCTTATTTAGTATTGAGTTTAGCGAAGAAAACAGAAAAAGATCTTTCAGATGGTTACCATTCACCACTACGCTAATGTCCACGTTTAACTCAGGAAACACAGGCAACACATTTCAACACTTCATTTAATTAACGATGAACTTCATTTAATTAACGATGAACACCTTAACAAATGTTTTCGAAAGAAGCGTACGCCTCGACAATCACGAAAGCGTAATGGTGCACCAGCACCAATTCTCCTGAATTTTCAAACCAGACGTACACTTTTTGTGACAGGTAGAATTGCGTATGTTTCAAATGGCACTTAGCACTGCCTCTTTCCAAACGTAAGATGTTGTTTTAACCTTACCAGACACACAGCACGCTTCTGGCGCATTTCTGCTGTAGAAGCACACGTTCTTCCACTGGGATATTTGCCCTATATTTCTGATATACTTGCTGTTTGCATGGGAGATTTCGCATCTTAGACTACACCGAAAATTATGTTCCATATTTAGCATGGCTAGAGGTGAATGGATGTTTTTGCAAGTCAGCGGTGCGCTGGAACAGTGATTTGAAAATCAGATTATTATTTAAGCGAAACGATATAAAAGGTCTTCCGCAGCTGATAATGACCACAGTGGCTTTCATATAGGCACACACAGGCAAGATAACAATATAATTCCCGTTGGAACGCAAAGTTGATATTGACAGAATTGAGTAAAAGGTCTGGTCCAGCCGCTAATTGTCAAATCCGAGGTCAGAAAAGAAATGGAAATCAAGTCTAACATCGATTACAGGAATTCTACGTCGTTGTAAAACTTTGATTTTGCAAGTAACAGAATCGCCTACTGGCACAAAATCAATTTCCATTCAAGCCTTGCTTTGACAAAGTACACCACAGTCTTGACTAATAATTGTGTGATGCCTCCTTTGGCAAAGAAATACAAAACATATAGTCGGTTTTCGTTGAGCAGAGAAGGCATTAACGTCAACTACTGTAGGTTTTGCAATAATTTGAAAGTTGGACGAAACACCTGAGCCCTCTCAAAATCCCATTAACTCCTTTCGATCTTTCAGGAAAAGTTTTTCGGACAGCATCAAAAGATTGAGAACTTCACCGATATTTACAGCAGATGAAGAAATTTATTGCTATTTCGCTAGCATGGCTATAAAAAGTGCAATATACTGTAAATACCACCTTACTTGTTCCTTACCTCGTGATCACTTTGAGGCCGAGATCACTTTGAGGCCGAGGTTTGTGAGTTTAACTTTTTACACATACAAAATGTCGGAACCGGTTGTTACATGTGAAACGCTATAACACTTTTGTGAAAAACGTCTCTGTTGGAAATAAGCACAACTTAATCACCTTTACCTTGCTATCTGAATCTGTTGGGAAGGTTCCTTATTTAATTCCTAGTCCATGTCCATGGAATCTGTACTCGTTGATAACTACTGAGCTGAGATCAAAGATTTACAAAAGTAAAAACAGATGGGGTTTCTTCCAGTAGTGTTTTGACTGCACTATTGCTTCACTTCTCAGCAGTCCCTCACAAGTTTCCCAATCGACATCCTGCCGGTCTGGGACTACCTGGTTACTTTAATCTGTATTGCCTCTTATTTTGATTTATGGAAGGCATACTATAGTTACCATCAAATACTTTTCGATACGTACATCGGTGATGGAATTTTATAATCATCATTGCCATCAAAACTACCACAGACTTTTACCAGCGTGTTGCGAGTATTTTTGACTGGTGCTGCAAAGCATTGACTTTCACTTTGAACCAAAACGATTCGTCTATAGTCTTGCGCGTTGAAGCATTTGTACTATTTCTACCACGTGCAGCTCATTAACTTTTCATACAATAGTTTCCAAAGCAACTGCATACGGAAGCAAACTGCCAACTGAATACGTCCCGATGCGACAAAAAGGCTTGAGCTATGTATACGCCCTTATTCTTCTCTTCAAAATTTTTGAGCTTATCATCAGTCGAAGACCATTTCTAGGAACTGCAAAATCTTTTTAAGCTGAATTTCCACTTCGAGCATATTCAGGATACTTTTCTGAAAAGTGGACATCGGTCATGAAAAACATGCGCGTCACTAAAGAAGTCGCTAAACGTTGTCATTTTTGTTAGCGCTTTCTAAAAGAATCACTCCTGATTTCTGTTACGCTTTTCTGTACATTTCCAAGACATAATTGTTTACACAAGCTTTTCCGACATTTACCTATCAAAGAAAGGAGTCACTCAAATGAGACAAGGTTTCGGCAACGAGAATGCTGTTGAACGTTGCAGCAAGGAACATGTCAACTCCATCTGTTCCTACAACAGTCTAACGCTGGAAGCGAAACTTTCCAATTTAAGTTTCCGTTGGACGTCCACCAAAACGAGGTCCCACTAGACAAGTTAATAGGCTTCCCATCGTACGCTCACAAAATGAGAGCAGCGACGTTGCTGATTGCTTTCGGCTACAGTAATACTTTTTCATTTCGAGATAAAAGCAAGAGGAAAAAATGTCGATGGTCGAATACGTCCTATAGTGTTTTGAGCACTTGGCGGGGCAAAATGATGTGGAAGCCCAAAGAAGGACTTGCTTTATCAATGAAAGAGAAGTGAAACTGATAAATGTCTAAAGGGCTTTCACTGAGATCAATTGGTGAGCTTACTTCACAAAATTAAACTGAAAAGTAAAGCTACATGGGAGAGCGACAAACAATAACAAGGGCAACCTGCTTGGAGACACAGTCAGACCAGAACGAATGGCTGCGATAATTATCGTTTTCAGCTATTCATCGGCGAAAGCACCTAATAAATAGCATCCTCGACACTATTCACACAGGTAAAGGAGTTGAGGCGACACCATTGGACGGAATAGATCGCTTCTGCGTCTTGTTTTGATGCCCTGATCTGCACTAGAAATGCGGTGGGTGAATCAATTATTAATGTAAACCGCTGGTTGTCTTCTGCGTTGAGCATCCCCCCGCACTTCCGTGACTTACACGTCTTGATCGAAAAATTTGGAAGCTTTTGTACACATTCTTCACAAAACGGATATCCCTTTTTGAGGAATCATTTAGATATGACAGATGGAAAACGTTTGGTAAAATCATCCAAAAGAGGTTTTACTAACATTGCATAGAGAATAACTTATGACTATTAAATAAGGTTCAGACTTTCTGCGCAAATGACACATAGTATCAATGAAATATAAAAACTCAATGTCTCCAAATTTAAAAACTCTTTCTGCTATCAAAATTCATCATAGTTTGGTGCCTTGAACGATGCAAATTAATATTACAGTTATTCGTAACTTTGGCTTATTCAACACATTTCAATGATACTTCCAATAAATCACATTAGCCTCAAGGAAAGATGCCCACCTTTTCTGTTTCCTCTGAAAATTATCTTTTGCCATAGCTATGTGACAAAACCAAATGCAGAGTGAAATACAAAATCTTAAAAAGTATTAAAGCAACAACAACAACGCAAAACAACAGAAACGTTTTTTCTTTCTAAAACAAAAATAACAATGAGAAACAAATCGATAATTTTCAGAGACGAACAGGGATCGCCCGCTTAACTTACTGTTAAAACTATGTTAAAACTACAAGCAGCACTTTTGCTGAAAGTTTTTCACAAAAAAAAAATTAAACGCTTCAAAGAAACGTCTCACTGATGTTTACCTTCAAAGAAGGACTTTTTAGAAACTTGTTGTTCTTGCGCAAACAATTCGTTGCAATAAATAATACGCTGACACGTTTCTTTGAATAGGGTGAAAAAATTCATTGTACAACAATTTTATCTCATATTGAAAAGGTGTAATTTAAGAGCGTTCAAAGTTTTAAGGCGTGTATTCTATAAATGACCAACAGGCATGAATTGCTTTCAGAAACGTTTCTATAAAATAGGCGATTTCGTAGTGAAAAAAAAACAGTCTCACGCACAATAGCAGAAGCATTCCTTGCAATTTTGCAAAGGCTTATTATACTTTATTCTTTCACATAAATTAGAGTGTGTAGTTCAACACTGCGGTGTTCTTTCGGAAATAATAAAACAACGCAGAGAAATTCTCAAATTTAGCTGTTTTGCCATTTTGTTCAATCAAAGAAGCAAATAAAAATCTGGTGAAGTCAAACAAAAATGAATCAAGCCGTGAAGAACAATAAAGGCACGAAAACATTTTTGCTACAGCTTTTGTGTCCCTGATTCCACAAACAGGTATGTATGAAGCAGGTCGTTAGCACCACAGTTTAAGGCGGCCCATCAAGTAAAGAATCTATTCATTTTGACAATAATTTTCTGAATCCATGAAAATCTTTTACTGTTGCTCGCGGAACCACACGCGAAAGAATTGAATCGCACAATAAACAAACGCTTGCAACAGTTCGAAATTCGGACAAATTTGCGTGCGCGCATGAGGTTTATCTAGACAGGCTTAATTACCGATTAAAATTTATGAAAACAATTTAACTTAGAGCTTTTGTTACCTGATGAACACCACAGTCACACCACAGTTTTAGTGAACGAAAACGTTTTGCAAAAATTTCATATATCTTCTGTGACATGTAAGCCACCAAAGAAGCAAGCATTTTTTTTCTTAAGTACTTTTGGTCCTGTTCGTAATTTTTCAGATATTCTCTAAATTTGAAAGAGTATTGCTTTTTCCGTTATCCAACATCTTGCGCATGCACAAATTAGTTTCAGTGGACGCCCAGAGACCTTTGGGTCTTTGGCCAATGGTTTACTCTGCCCATCGGAAATTACGACTCGGGACTCGATGCAAGCGAAGTCGAATCCAAAACACTTGATTAATCAGACGCTCAACGCAGGTTGATACAAATCGTACTCAAACCGAAATATAAGATTGCAGGAGAGTGTGGGCAAGCGGGGATCGAAACAACGCTGCCAACAAATTGCATTATCAACAAATTGCATTAGAAACAAAAACAATATGTTTGTGTTTTCTGGCGGATATGTACCTGGAGTCTTTCGGATCAAACGACTAAAGGTTTGTGAGTCGTGTGATTTGCTGTTGCGTGCTGTGTTGACAACCACATCAGGGGAATGGCTTTACAGTTGCTCTCTTGCCCTTTAAGCTGCGAAACGGAAACTGCATCACTGCGTCATCGGACAGAAATTTGAATCTTATAGTGACATTTCTGAATACACCTCTCACAAAACAAAAAGCGCGTTTCCTATTAAGCCGAAGTGGAGATATTGAAATAAAACTATAATTTAACTAAATCGGTTTCTTTGTAGCACATGGTGTAAAGTACCTTTCTCCGTATGAGATTTATAGGCGCTAATCGTCGTAAAGTAAAAAGTTAAGTAACATTTTTTTCATATTTGCTCTCCTTATTTTGCGTGTACTCATGGTTTTCCATAGACTCTGAAGTGTTCAACGTTTGTTTTTAAACTTTGCCTCCACTACCTTGTATCTTGTTTGTAAACAATTCGACTCTTTTGGCGACAACCGCCACTGTTTGCAAAGATTTGCAGAATTCTTTTCGTTCTTTGCTCTGAGTATGACAGTTGACTTAAAATTGACTGGCCAGCAAACATTCGCAAACATAAAGAAACTCCGAGTTCTCTGGTGGGGCTATCTTCAAACTTACGATAATACATCTGCTCAGTGTCACAGACATGTCACGAAGTTGACCAGTCGCTTTCGAACAAATATGACGTCACTGAAATCAACACCGTCTGGTAAAATTTTGTGAGCAAAGCCAAGTTGCGAAAGTAGCAACCCGAACATTGATATGCAAAGGCTTATAGCATACTTCCGTTTTTCATATAAACTAGTCTGTGTTGGCTGGTACTACTGCACGTTTATCTTGCGGAAATTACACAGTAATTCTCAAATTTGGCCCTTTTTCGCATTTTTGTTCAATCTCCATACAGCCACACGGGGATTTCACACATTAGTAAGGTTTTTGATACCTCACAGCTGCGAGCCCCAACGTTTGTCGAACCTGCTTCTACCCCATTTGCAAGCGCAAGTACGTCACTTACACTACAGCTCACGTTCTGACGCAGTAAGCACACTTTTGAAAGCCGCAATCGAGATCCATTTTGTTAAAATCGTTTGGTGCGAGTCGGTCGATAGTTAATTAATCACTGTCGCTCCTCGAGTCAACCCACAACAACGCCTTCAGGAATGACAGTCCACTTGTGGCTTTTAGGGTCCCGCAAAGCAGCGCGATTTGCATCGACCTCAGATATCGACGTACAACAGGGGATTCGTAAGTGGCGTGAAGTGCGACTTTGTGGGTCGGTAGGTTACCCGGCACGACAGCCATGGCTCGAGATCTTCGATTGTGGAAGTATAAGGTCAGCAACTACTCCGAATTTAAAACAGTTGCGAACGTCCATGCATACCCCAGCAGGTAAATGTTTTTTAAGTACACACAAAGTGACTGTCTTCGCCTTCCTACCACCGAAGATTGTAATTTCTGCCAGCCTTCGCAGAAACGACAAGGTACCGACATGCTTGGCAATGTAGAAATTTAATTCATTTGCAAAGCGTATTCTCGTGCTTTGGGGGCCACTCGAGACCATTTGCAGAAGCGTGCTTGTCACGGCCCGTGGGCACTGGTGTGTACGGCTCTTGCTAATTCTGCTGCCACTTTTCACACAACACTTTCTAATGCACGTCCGGCGACCCTCAGAACCCAAACTTCGCTTTCCTAGCGTCCATGTCTGTGGAGCAACTAACGGACAGGCATTTTTCAAGGCCAGCTTTGACGGGGTATCTGTGAAGGTCGAACGACTGTCATCACGGGCGTCCGCAGAAATTTTTCCAGGGGGGGGCAAATCCGACATTTTGCTCAGGCCTATCCTTTTCAACTTGTTGACGATGCAACGAAAATGGACGTACACAAGGCGCTTCACCCTTTCTACACCACAGACAAAGCCTAAAGTTACGGCAACAGTTGCAAACAGACTTTTCCCTCTCAAAAAATTTTGCACTGGGCAAATGTTTGTTTTAGTGTGCAAGAATAGTTTAAGACTGAGTTGGCAGAGTTGTAAGTGAAAGCTTTGCGAATTGTTAGAATATGTATCAAATCTTATCAAAATGCTGTACGAACAAAGCACACATTTGATTCAAATAGCTTCTTGTTTTTTCAATGTTATGGAATGTTGAAAGTGCGCGAAATGAGATTTCGCTGCGCAAATGGTCTGCGCAGTTACGCACTTTAGAGGGAACATTGGTTGCAAAAAATGTGCTTTGTTGGCAACAATGCTCCTTTTTCACTCATGCTTTTTCACACATAGCATAAACCAGGCCTCAAACACGCGGCTCACGGGCAGCATATGGCCCGCGAAGGTGTTTCATGCGTCCCGCAATGCTTTCTGGGAATTTTCAAATAATTAACATATACGTTATTTAGTTTATTCGCCAGTGCTTAAAAGTACTCTACCAGCGAGTGAACAAGTTCCTTTTAAATTTTCAACGAACGTTGAGATGGCTAGAAATGATTTGCCTGTAACTCACGATACCTTTCGCAGATGTAAATGTTTCTAGTAAGGTTCAGGTACAGCCACTGCTGCGTCAGGGTTGTATAGCCTAGGCTACGCTGCCCTCGGCTTACTTTATAAGTCCTCATTTGGCCCTCGGAGCAATTTTTGTTTGAGTCCCCTGGTACTATCCGCAGTCGCTGTTTCGCTGCATTACCTGCCAAGATGTCTACGTTCAACAGTTACATGTGGCAAAACGCCTATTACCGTAACTTGAAGTAAACCTTTGAAAATTTGAGGCCATGTTATTGTTACGCAATAAGGACCAATACTAGAACAATCCGCTCCCAAGTTTTACAACCTGCCTCTGCAGGCAAACGAGCGGGCATAAGTGAACTGCAAGCTCATCACTGCGACACTGCATGTACCAGAAACAGAACAGTGAACCTGGCTCTCGTGCAGAGTGAGTGCTACACCGGCAAACAAACTTTCATTACTAGGCCTAACCCAACCAATTGGAATTAAATTTCTGATTTCGCGTTTTCAAGAAATTTTTGCTTCTTAGTCCCAATTTCCTTGGGAGAAAGCCCGTTTTTCCCCCCCTTGCGGATGCCCATGTGCCTGATCCTGTTGTTGCCCAATTTAAAGCTTCAACAAGAAGATAAATTATTTTTTGATGAAAAAGTATAGAAGTTTTCATCTCCAAAAACTGTTGAAACAAAATTTTGTCAGGAATTTGTTACCTTTCAAGCCTGCCAAACGGTTTTTCAAATCCTGCTAGAAAATCAGTTAACTGCTAGATTGAAAATTATACGACTAACAGTGCGAAAAACCTGCTAGATTTAGCAGCAAATCAGCTAAAATAGCAACACTGCACGTAACTTAAAGTGAACCTTTGAAGATTTGTTGCCATGTTATTGATACGAAATAAAGACCAATAGTAGAACAATCCGCTCCCAAGTTTCGAAGCCTGCTTTTGCAGGCAAAGGAGCGGACGCAATCACTGCATGACACCGGAACAGTGAATCTGGCTCTTGTGCAGTGTGAGTGCCATACCGCCAAAAAAACTGTCACTGCAAGAATTAAGTGAAACACGGCCGACTTAAGATATCTTTAAATAGGCCGTGAGTGAAATGAATAATTGCAACTACACTGCTGTCTTCAGGTTTTCTGGAAATTTTGGCTCTTAGTCCAATTTCCGGGGGGGCAAATGCCCGTTTTGCCAGGGGACGCCCATGACTGTCATCTACCAAAGAAAACTTGCTCGCAACATCTGCCAGACACACCATTTCAATTCTCGTGCTATGATGTTTCTTACACCACAAAAAATCTTATACTGTTATGACACTGCCTTGTTTAACCATTGAGAAGTGAGATGAAGTGATGGTTTACAAGTACTGTATGAATAAACGAATAGATACTTTGTTTCTGACTACAGCCACAGCACCAAACGTAATTGTTTAGATCAAATAACAAAGTTTTTAAACTGCCTTGAGTTTTGCAAAACATCCAGATATCCAACGTTTGACAATCCTTTAAGACAGGGTTGGGGACCTGCGGCCGCATTGGCGTTTAACATGACCTGGATCAGAATTTTTTTACCCAAATTAGAACGCAACATAGCGACAAAACGAAATGGTGCGATAAGCAGACACGTGGACAATAAGTCAAGAGGCGTCTCTCTCGCTCTTTGATATAATTTGACTCCTTGTTTCCCTTTGGAAGATAAAGGCAGAGTTTTTAAATTATTTCATTTTTGCGCCCTCCAGCTATATTACACAATTCATGCGACCCGTGATAGTAAATGGGTTCCCCATCACTAGTTTAAAAAATGCTACTGCTATGTCGGCTTACAGAGATTTTTTGAGATGCGAGTAACAAATAAATGCCAAAGCTTAAAGCTTTCACTGCAATGAGGAATGTTTTTCTTGCTTAGGAAACCACAGGAACTAACAAAACTCTTTTAGTGTCCAAACGTGTTTGCATTTCTTCGTTCCAATTGCCCAATGACGAATTTCTTAGTCGTTTTTCATAAGCGCTTGGTTAAAAGGACGAAACTATGCTTTCCCAGGAGTCTCCTCTGACGCAAAAAACGCCAGAAATGGTTTGTTCAAACACGATCCTCCCCAATACGGGCAGATACACTGTTGTTCATTTTTTCTCTCGTGTGGAATTGCTTGTTGCCACAACAATATTGCTTCGAGAATCCTGCTCTGTTCCAATGCTTTAAAAAAGCTGGCCAGTTGACGCCAAAGAATGTCCAGTTGGTTGCAGAAGAATCTATCTAAGGGATGTAGTCCAGTAGAAGTTTCTTTACGTTGTAGTATTCAAAACAAGAGAGAGTGCAATCATCGTTCACTGATTTTGGGAAACTGCTTGCTTTACATTGCACACCCACAGCGCTCCAACAAATGCTGGGATTTCTTAGATCGGCAAAAACAAGTTGTTTGTACTCTGCAGCCAATTGCGTTGAACATACGGAATACTGCAGTGTTATAGAGAGCAAAAATTAATTATCAAACTGTGAAATATGCTTGCATATGCTGGCGTGACTGCATATTTTCAGTACTGCAAAAAATATTGTACCCACCTAATTTTGATCAAAGTTGTATTGATAAGGTTTTCTATTAAGTATGGATAGTATTTGCTGAGCCTGTAGAGAATCATCAACAGCAAAATCGTTGAGTTCCTCAAACCTTCCCTGTGATGTTGCATATTCATGGTCATTAGACAAACAGATTCTGAGTAGTCTTTAAAAAGCGCTGTCTGTGCACACTGCACAAGTAACAAAAACCAGCACGCATTGATGTTATTTAATGGAAATCGATTGCGCCATAGGGCATCTTCAGTCCAAGTAAATTAAAAGTAAAAACGAGAAGTACGCAAAGCAGTGATTATTACGAAACAAAGACAAAGGTAGCGTGAAAAACTTTTATTGAGCTAACGTTGACAGTACCGTACTATAAATAATTTTGAGCTAACGTAGAATGTTTATAGAATATTATTTACAGTACGTAGAATATTATTTACAGCACGGTACTGTCAACGTTAGCTCAATAAAAGTTTTTCACACAACCTTTGTCTTTGTTTCGTAATAATCACTGCTTTGCGTACTTCCACTCGTTTTTACTTTTAATTTACTTGGACTGAAGATGCCGTATGGCGAAATCGATTTCCATTAAATAACATCAATGCGTGC